>ERZ779645.5-NODE-5-length-147056-cov-9.454562_pt1 | contig 147056 bp, 139 predicted proteins | sample MGYA00511103_ERZ779645 | MGnify/ENA primary metagenome ERZ779645 (study PRJEB29588, sample SAMEA2158521) | human gut metagenome | biome: human gut; feature: human-associated habitat; material: faeces | place: Denmark | collected 2008/2010 ...
CCCGAGGCCGTGGGCTGGCCACGTCCGCCGCAGCTGCCCGCCTGTCCGCCGCTTCAATGTGGCACACTTAATACCACGTCATCCGCAACCTCGTTATGATCCTAATAGTTGCTACTATGTGCGAGCCCTGAAGACAGTCGAACAATGGCCATGATTCGCGAGGTCAGTACCTATTCCTTAAACATCTCCATAATACCATTGTAGTAGTTACAATATGCCGAATATTTACCGTTCGCCTTCTTATCGTTTATGCGCCAAACGATAATGCAAATTATAGAGATAATCGCGGACAATCCGAATAGAATTATTCCAGTCCACATCCATTGAGTTTGAGCCCATCCTGAACTCATCTCTACAAACCAAGACTTTATCCACCGTACAATTAGGCGAATAAACCAGACTGCCGCCCCTGCCGTGGTTCCAATGCCTAAAATATAACAAGGTATCTTCCAGGATTTTTCTTTATATTCAGCAGCTTTATTCTGATATTTCTCCCATTCTTCTGAATGATGTTCAATCAGACCATTATAATAATTCTCATAGATACCTGCAATAAGATTATTTTTCCCTATAATATTATAATTGGTTTCTAATTTCTGCGCAAGCAAATCAAGGGAGTCATAAAACTCTTTATTTTTTTCTTTTGTCAGGCTACTCTTGAATAGCCAGCGTCCCGCTTTTTCGAACCAACTGTCACCAGACTTGTCCGGAGCAAAAAAGACTTTTCCAAGATTCTGTACAGCCTCTGCCTTTACAACTATAGATGCAGCTCCGCCATAATACATTTTTGCAAGGTTTACGATACTTTCAGACAAATTCCGAGATGCTTCAAGCAATAACTTCTCACCTTCACTACGATTTACATCAACCTCCCATTTGATTTTGGCGTACATAAAGAAGATTAGATTGTTAAGCATCAAACCAGCTTGTTCTTTAATATCTATTTCTTCATCTTCGGTTGCCGTTTTTATTGCATTGTGAAGATTCTTGAAGAAAAGGTCAAATGCGCTGCCATATAATTCTGGCGATGAAATGTATTTGACGACCTGAATTTGGGCCTTTAACGCATAAGCGACTGATTTATTTGCTTCTAATGCCATCTGAGATAAAACGGCATTTACATCTTCTGGAGTTTTGCAACTCGTAAGGTCGAATTCAGGATTTATTGTCTCAATGCTATGATTTGTTGCAACCTTGTCTATACTATTCATTGTTTTCATTATTTTTTTTGGTCTAAAGATTTCTATCGTCTGACCCAGCTGATACCTTTGTTGTTTGAAGTGTAGAGATAGCTGGCGGTAGTTGCTAGAAGACGCGACCCGTCTGTGGCTATGGTCAAGAAGTCACCGGCCGGAGCGGTGGTGCAGCGCGGAATCCAGGAAATACCTCCGTTGGTGGAATAGTAGATTCCTTTGGATGTGCAGGCTAATAATTCTGTTCCGTAAATCAAGAGGTCACGAAATGTGCCTGCTGATGTCCCGCTATAGCGTGGTGTCCAGGACACGCCTCCGTTAGTCGAGCGTTCAATTGAATTTTTCGCCAAGTTGATGCGAATGAGTTCGCTTCCGCTCGTGATTAGTTGTGGCATAGTTTCAGTTTTTTATAAATTCAATGTGATTTTCGAAATTACCCAATCTATAGAGTTCAATCAAGTTCATTCAGGTTCATTTTGATTGTTTTATAATGACTGCTTGCCTGAAGGTTCAATGCCAATTTGTTCACCAGATACTCTTCTTGCATTATGCGATTCGAATTATTATATTTGCAATAAAATTGATGGAGCTATGGCAAGAGAAGTCAATCCGTTTGTGGTTACGGGAAAAATTGAACCGGAATATTTCTGCGACAGGGTATCGGAATCAGCACGAATTGTCAAGTCTGTAACGAATGGGAACAATCTGGTGTTGATATCTCCTCGCAGGATGGGAAAAACAGGACTGATACGGTTCTGTTACGATATGCCTGAAATCAAGAATGAGTATTATACCTTCTTCGTGGATATTCTGCATACCTCAAGTCTGAAAGAATTTACGTATGTTCTTGGAAAAGAGATATTTGAGACACTTCAGCCGCTCAGCCGGAAAATGACAGTTTCGTTCATGCAGGCATTGAAATCAATAAGCGGAAAATTCGGTTTCGACGCATTGACAGGACTGCCGACATTCAGCATTGAACTTGGCGATATTGAGCGTCCGGAATTCATGTTGGAGGAAATATTCGGCTATCTGGAAAAGGCAGACAAGCCTTGTGTCGTCGCGATTGACGAGTTTCAGCAGGTGGCGAAGTACCCGGAAAAAAATGTGGAGGCGTTGCTGAGAGGCCATATCCAGAAATCTTCCAACTGCAACTTCATATATGCGGGAAGTGAACGGCATATGATGCAAGAGATGTTCCTTTCATCTGCCCGCCCATTTTATCGCAGTGCGGATCTGCTTGAACTTGAGGCTATTCCAAAGGAGATATATGTTCATTTTGTAACCGGGCATTTCCGTGGTGCAGAGAAAAAAATCTCAGAGGAAAATGTTGCCAAGGTGTATGATTTCTTCAAAGGCCATACGTTTTACATGCAGAAAACGTTCAATGAGGTTTTCGCGGATACTTCCGTAAATGAAGAATGCTCAGGAGAGAAGATAAAGGCAGCCATTTCTGTTTTGGTGGATTCGTACGATACCATATTCCGTGAAATCCTGTCAAATGTACCGGAAAAACAGAAGGAACTATTATACGCGATAGCTATAGACGGAGAGGCCTCCTCGATAACGTCATCAGCATTTATCCGCAGGCATCGTCTGTCTTCCGCCAGTTCCGTACAGTCAGCTGTCAAAAAGCTTCTCGAGAAAGACCTCGTGACAGTAGGCCATAAGGTATATTCCATCTCAGACCGTTTTTTTGCACTTTGGCTTGCCACGCAGATGGGCCCGGACGACCCTCTCCAGTCGTTGGTGTGATTTCGGGAAAACTTTTATTTATAAGTATATCTCTGAAAGAATTAATAAACATAAAAAAAAGAAAGATTTTTTCAAAATACTAAATACATTTATTATATTTGCTCTGTTTAGGAAAAGCAAGGCTTTTTTCAAACGGACATAACTATTTTTACGTTAGTCTTTGTGCATCTGAAAACTTGGACACTTTCGGAATGTAGCACAATGAAAATTAACGTTCACGTAGCTGTTCTCAGCTTCACGTGGACTTTTTCATTGGTATGTGCTACAGGTAGTCCAAGACCTTCAGATGCAGACCAGAAGAAGGTCCACGTTTTTCTTGCACTGAAGATAATGATTATGAACAGCAAACCAAAACCAGCCAAACAGATGAAAACTCTGTTTTATGCCATTTGTATGGTATTAGTTTCTTTTAGCTTCCAGAGTTGTAGAAATAAAACTGCAAAATGGGAAAAAGGGTTCACTTTCCAGTTGGATAATGCCATTAATGATGGTGTTGTAACCGAAAGTGAGTATATGGTGCTTAAGCATTTCATTGATGCCGCGCCAGAAAACAAGATTAATTTCTTGGGGCATACGTTTAACAAAGATAACCCTGAAGCTCTTGCGGATTTCTTGATTGAAAAAGGTGTAACTGGGGATGCTTCTGCAATAAAGAATAGAATAATTCGCAATGCTCCATTTTCAAAACTGAACATCATGCTTGAGAATTCTGCAAGTATGATAGGCTATACTTCAGCAGGGAACCCTTTATTTACTGCTCCTGTTATTTCCTTGTTCAATTGTATTGACGACAGCACTGAGGTTGTAACTGGCTATGTTCATGCTAAAGGCACTGATGATTGTGAGTTTCAGGTTGTTGATGCGAATGACTTTCAGAAAAATTTAGCCAATGGAAAGATCCAGACAGCGACAAGTTCTCCGATTGATCAGATTTTAGAACTTATTGCGGAAGCTGCTAATGATTCAACTGTAACTGCTCTTGTGACAGATGGTATTGTCAGTGGTACAAATCAAGAAATCCTTAGTACACTTCCTGCAAGAGATTGGACTATAAAGAATCTGCCTCTTATTGAACAGCGTATTAGAAATGCTGCTAAAATTCTTCATGACAAAGGGGAGCATTTTGTTATTTATAGATTTGAGACTGACTTTAAGGGGGACTATTATAATTATAGAAATCTAAAGCAGAATTTCGGAGCGAGTATTGCCAGGCCATATTTTATAATACTATCTGGTTCAGAAAAGAACTTGAAGATGGTTAGAACTAAATTGCTTCGCGAAGATAATTTCAATGCGACCAATACTCTTTGTTCATATGAACTGAAAGAGATATCAGGAGTTACTTCTGGATTTATATCATATGTGCCTGTTGCAGGTGTTGCCAAACCAAAAATGGACATTTTGCCGGCCAAGTCTTCAATTAAGTTTAAAAAGCCTATTCCGTATCCGCTTGCCTTCAAGTGTAGAGTGGTGTTTAATCAGGAAATACCAGAACGGTGTAAAAGTGTTGACTTTCTGAGTCATAATATCAAACTTGGTTATAAAGATATATTGTCAGGCGCATATGTGGATAAAACAGATATCGTTTATGATGTTCAACAGCCAACCGATGTGCCCGGAGCATTTGATGTCTTTATTCAGTTGACTCCTGAATTTGTCAATACAATCTCCAAATGTCGCACGCTTCGTCTTTATTTACCATTAACGGCTGATTCTTGGTATCGGGAATTATCCATAAGTGATGATTCTGTAACATCGTGGGATACATCAAAGACGTTTCATTTGGACATCCTCGTTGAAGGCTTCATTAAAGGGTTTAACTTGGATAATGAAGATAAGAATCTAATAGATATAAATATAAACTTGTTAAAATAAATGTTGACTACACCTATGTTTACGAATCTTTTATTTTTTGGCCTTGCCCAGGGAGAACTTTATCAGGACTGGTATGATAATTCTGCGTTGATTTGGGCGGTTGGCCTCTCTGTTGTTGTTGCTGCTCTGGCTAGTGTTATCTTTTATTATCTGGTTCCCAGAATTAAGGCATTAACCAATGGCCATTACTATTTGACTATGATAATATCAGCTATTCTGACTGGCGGCTTTGGTTGGCTGAGTTCATATATGCTGATTGCTAAATATGCAGAAGATAATATGTTGGAACAACTTCAGCCTGGGATTTCTGCTACATTATCATCAGGGACTCTGGACATGTTCTATTATGGCCTCATTTGTATCCCCTTTGGAATATTGGCCTTCTTTCTTGTCTCAATAGTGCTTAAGAGATGGTCCACTTATTATAACATACCGTTTGGACGAACTCATCGTCAGCCTAAAAAGAAATAAACTATGAACAATACTTACGTCTTTTTTGTTGGGGGAACCGGCGCTAGAGTGTTGCGTTCTTTGATTATGCTTCTTGCATCAGGTAATCGCGTGAAAGATGGAGGCGCAATTATTCCGATAATAATCGATTATGATGTTAAGAATGGAGACCTTCTTGAGGCTAAAAGTTTATTGGATTGTTATTGTAATTTATCAGAGAAAGGACATTACGAACAGAATGAAGAAGGCTTTTTTAGGCAGAAAGTAGAGGTGAAAGATGGTTCATATGCTGCAATCCAGTACGAGAACAGCAATAAAACATTCGGAGATTTTCTGTCTTATGCATCGATGTCAAATAGAGGCTTGGAATCTATGCAGAAACTGCTGGAGTCGTTGTTTGATAACTCAGATGATCAAACGACAGCGGAGTTAAACCTTGACATGTCTGTCGGTTTTAAGGGAAATCCTAATATTGGAAGCGTTGTCTTTGATGATTATTTCAGGAATTCGGCATGGAAGTATGACAGTCTTGCTGCCGGAATTAATTCGGGAGATAAAATATTCGTAATCGGCTCTATATTTGGCGGAACCGGTTCTTCCGGGATTCCTCAACTTATAAAGAATTTTGAGAAAACAGGCTCTGGTGCTTATCAGAATGTTCAAAATGCTATTAAAGGTGCTTGTCTGGTGCTTCCATATTTTGGCGTCAAACCTTCAGGTGAAAGTGCAATCAATTCGAGTATTTTTAATTCAAAGACAAAAGCAGCACTATCATATTACAATAAGGAGCTCAATGATTCTTTGGATGAGGTATATTACATTGGTTGCAAGGATATAGGACAATATGAAAACCATCAGGGCGGAGACGAACAGAAAAACAATGCTCATTTGGTTGAACTTCTTGCGGCAATGAGTATTCTTGACTTTGCAAATCGAGATTTCACTTATGGGCATAAGGAACAGCCGACAGCTGCATATGAATTTGGCGTTACTCATGGGTATGATGTGCAGGATAATAAATTACACGATATCTCTTACCTTGATTTACTTGGATTTGATGGTGCTAATCCTGAGTCAGAAGGTTACTTGTATCATTTAAACTCTTTTGCCTTTTTCTGTAAATACTTTATGGATTATACCTATAGCGGGAAAGATGATAAGCAGCATATTTTTTCATCTGCGAGGTCGTATTATAAGGCATTAGGTAATTATATAGGAAATGCAAGCGAGTTTGGGAAAAAACTATATTGGTTCTCATGTCAATTTAGACTGTGGTCGGAACAGATGGCTGAAAATTCTCAAATAAAATTTATGCCGTATGATTTTAAAAAGGAGAAAATTGAAGAACTGATATGTGTTAACGAAAAAAAGCCATATCCAAAAGGAATCATAAATACGATGCAATTGGAGCTGGATAGAACATCAGAGGAATATAAGGATAAGTCTCATAGTGGAGAATATATTTTCTTAAGATGTGCTTATGCTGCTGGTTGCAGTGCAGCTAAGATAAATGTAAAATAAACAACTAATATTAGCATAGAATATGGCCTATTATTTCAGAATACATAAAGGGACTGAAGCTCAAAATTCCAGTACCGGATGGAATAAAACAGATATCATCAGGGATGATAATACCGGTATTCAGTCTATTGATGATACTATTGATCAGATTCCAGCATCAGGTAAAGTCGGAACCTCTATTCCTACCCCTTTGGCGCGAATATATCTTTTTAATACAGCATTTGAAGCACTCAAGGATGTCGGAGTAAAGAATAAAACTTATGAACAATTGGTTTCTGATTGTTTGGACTTGTTGCAGTTTTTGTTTGAAAAGGGAAATGATCCGGATTTGAGGTTCTATGATATAAACATCAATGCTGTAGCTCAAAAAATGAAAGATTCAAGATTTGAAGGGGATAAGGTTCTTGCTGATAGTCTGGAACTGGCAGTTTCTGGCAATAAAAACTTCGAATGCGATCTTTTTGTGATAGAATATAAAGGGATGGTTATTGGTGGAACATCTCCATTTACCATGGTATATACATCCCCTAATATTAGACGAGAAATAATGTCTCTAGGATTGTCCTTAGACTTTATGTCAAACCAGAAAATTGAATTGTTCGGACGGACAATAACCAAGATTGAAGACAGGCCGAAGGAATTCAAAGAGTACTTGCAGCAGTTATATAATCATGTTACGTGTAATGCTAATAATGTAGGGGCAGAAAAGTTACCATTCTTTATGTATATTGTAAAGAAGTTGGGTACATGTGGGCATATTGAAAATTACACAGAGATATATCCTGCAATTACCACATCTACTGGTTCGGTAGTTAGCAATATCTATTCGGAACTCTCGTATGATAATGCACCCTTCGACGCTTCCGGAAGTGATTTTCTCATGAATCCGACATTAAGTTGTGACAGGCCTCCACTAGTGCTACCTAAAGTATTTGTCCCTTCTCAGAGTCAGATATGGACTTATGTCGATTCTCAGTGGAATGAAAATACCAGGATTAATGACGCGGATTGCTGCACGGATGTGAAGAACAGGAAACTTCCAAAGAATGGAGGAGATAGTTCACATGAAAGCTCTATTCAGTATCCATGGGTGTCCAACTGTGATTTCTTTAATGATAATCTTATTGACTTGGGGTATAATGTCAACACGGACAAGTTCTTTTATCCTACATATTCAGGCGAGAATGATTTCACTTTCTTTTTGCCAATAAAACGAGAATATTTCAAGTATTTTACGATTGAAGATATTAAGAAGAATCTAAGTATCAAGAATATGATTGTTGATACCATTGCTGATCCCGATCCAAATGTTCCTCCCAAGAGAGAACTTAAGTCCATATCATTTTCACTTACTATTCCTTTGAAATCTTCAAAAGGAAGCATATCTCTTGAACGGACATATGGCAGGAATGGGGAAGATTATAGTATTATCCAAATGCGGAACCCGATAGGCCTTGGGGTGTTCCCATTCTATAAGATTATTAATGGTAAGGATGCTGTACGGAAATCAGGCTATAGTAGTGAGTACTATTGTAATGTTAAAAATGAATATTCAATATATTTGTTTAATGTGCCTGATAGTGACAAGACTGTGAAAAAGCCGTCGCTTAAGTTCTATAATTGTGACAAACAGGCGGATGTTTTTGCGATTGAGGTTGAGCGTACAAGAAACGCTGCAGGTGTTTCCACAATTTATAATATAAGACCCGACTCTGCGAGAGAGGGTGACGCAGGCCTTACTACTTTTGACTTTATTGAGTTGAGTGACTTGATTCCAAATAGCCAAGATAAGGCTATTCTCATCCCTATGTTAAAAGAAGTGACATCTTCTGCAAATTCCGCCAAAACCGCTATTCTTGCAGTGGATTTCGGTACGTCAAACACTCATGCTGCATATTGGGATTATGAATCTGAAAGACCACAACCGCTTGCAATTTCTCCATCCGAACAGCAGATGGTGCTGCTTAACAAGCCAGAGGAAGACGGAAAAAGAGTTGTGCAATATAGGTCAGAGAAAGCTTTGAAGCGAGCTTCTCAAATGTATTATTTCTTGCGGGAGTTTGTGCCTCCTATTATCGGTAAAGAGAATCTGAATAAAGGAGTGTCTTATCCAATAAAAACGGCCACGTTGCAAGGTAAGAAACCACTTGGCTCTCCTACACTATTTGGAAGTGTCAATATCGGATATGATATAGATAACGAAGATGTAAGACTGACTGATGACTTTAATTATAAGACAGACTTAAAATGGGCTCGTCAGAATAACCGTCATGATGATGATGCCCTTGTGCGTATTCATATGTTCTGTGAAGAGACACTATGGCTTCTTAAAAATATCATCGTCCTTAAAGATATGTCTAATACAGGGATAAAACTAAGATATTTTTTCCCAGAGAGTATGATGCCCGATGATCATGATATGTTTAAAATCGAATGGGCAAAGTGTGTAAAGGAGATATTTACGAATTGCGGATTTGGATGTAATGATATTGATGAGATATCAGAATCGGTGGCTCCATATTATTCATTGCTTAGGCGCAATGGAGACTTGTTGAATTATAACTCTATCAACATTGACATTGGCGGAAGAACAACAGATGTCTTCTTATTTGATAGAGGAATGGACCAAGGCATGAAATTAAATGGTTTTGATTCTTCTGTACAATTTGCGGCAAATGATATTTGGAGTAATGGTTTTTCTCGTGGAGAAAAGCCTAAAAATGGGTTTGTTAAATATATGGAGGATAATATACCTTCACTGAAAGAGAAGCGTAATGATCTAATAAAGCTGTATGAAAACTTCAGTAGCAAGAAACCTGAAGATCTAGCCGGCTTTTTCTTTAAGCATGAAGGATTCGATTTCGGAGATAAAATTAGAAAAGTGCCGGAGTTTAGATTTTTGCTTTTTTTACATTATTCTTCCATCATATACTATGTTGCTGATATGATAAAGTGTGTTAGGGAACGAGAACTGAGCAAATTCAGTTTTCCGCGTGTCCTGACATTTACAGGAAAAGGTAGTGAATACATAAAACTGCTAACTCCTAACTCAGATTATATAACAAAATTGACACAAGGATTGTTTTATGCTTTTGGTATTGCTGAGGAGGAACTTAGAGGATTTAAAGTCCAATACCCTGATAATCCAAAGACTCTTACCGCAGATGGTGGAATTTATTCTTGTCGAGAAAGTGAAGCTAAAGCTAAGTTTGTCCCTAAAAAAGATGAAATTTCCTTTGAAGAGAGTACGGATTCGACTAAAGTGTGTGTATATCAACAAATAGGGAAATATCTTCTGGGATACGATACGTCATATGATGATGTTTTAGACATCAATAAACTTTTGGCTGATACTCCGCATTATAGAGAGTTAATTATGCGAAAATTCGAGTTGTTCGTAAATAGTATTTTTAACTGTGATAAATTGTGTGCAATTGCAACGTATATAGGAATCGATGTGGCTCCTAAGTATAAAGGAATTGTTTTGGAGAGTGCAAAAATAAGTCTAGAGAAACAGATGTACAGATATCTTGAAGAGCATAAAGACAATCTAGATGATAAGGTGGAAGGTACATTGTTTTTCTTGACTTTGAAAAACAGCATTATAGATATGTCTTATCAATTTTATGAGAAAAATAATGAGAAAAATAATGAGAAAAATAAAAAAGCATAGAACACGATGAAAAAGTTACTTACTATCACATTGCTATCGATTGCAATGACTTTATCTGCAGAAGCATCAGGAAAGGATTCATTAGAGGCAGGCTCTCCGGATTCATCAAAGGTGGAGAAGCCCATATCTAATAACGCAAAGGAAAAGGAATCTAATAATAAGACTGTGCCCCAAGAAAGCTCGACTTTAGACTTAGGCCTCTATATGGGAATTATGGGGTGTGTCGGATTGATTGTCGCTCTAATCGTTCTGGTAATGTCCTTTTTATCAAAGAAAAGACTGGAGCGACGTTTTGCCCGCTTGGATGAAAAAATCAGTGAATTGAAAACGGATTTTTCTGAGCAGGTAGCAGAAATTAAGGATTTCGCAGAGAGACAAGCTTCTGATGTGAGGGAGGAAGTCTTGTCTGAAATACAAAATCAGCGTGAGATGCCTATGGAAACTCCCCCAAGGAAAGAAGAAAACATAGAGCAATTGGAGAGCCAGAATAGATTTGAGAAAAAGGTTTACTACGCTCTGTATCAAAGCGGGGATCAATATTTTGATGAAGCTGATTTTAAAGGAGCTCCGAATCCAAGTCTGCCATTCAAAATAACATTGACAAGTCCTACGGAAGCAGAAGTTGAGGTGACTCCAGGATATGATCCGTCACTTAATTCTCAGGTTAAAGCTGTTTGTAAGGAATTAAGTGGAAATTGGGCAACGTTTACAGCAGTAACAGTTGTGAAACCTGGCATTATCAAAAAAAGTTCAGCATCCGCCAGTTATTGGATATTGAGAGAGAAGATAGAAGTAAATTTAAGTTAATCGATGGAGTATAACGGAGTATTATTGCCACAGCCGTTTGTTGTGACAGCTCAACTTGAATGCATCAGAGAAATAGGAAGATATAATGGTGAGACCCATAAGTTTTTTCCTCTTTCTATGGATCCTACACGAAATTCTATAGCGAATATTCATAAGGCTTTCGTGACTTATAAAATCTCTCAAAGCGACAACGATTTCGATAGTATACTGAAGATGATACGCTTATCTGGGGATACTGGTCCTGAAATCACGTATGGAACTATAAGTGAGGATAGTCTTGCTGTATTTGACATTGTTCATTTATACGAAGAGGATGGCTCAGTCACGTCACTATTGTATTTAGGCGATAAAGAATTCTTTGTCCTGAAATCTTCTAAGTCATCAATAATATTTAAAGATATATTACAATGCAATACTATGCCTATTGCAGAAGGTGATTTGGGGGATGAGTTCAATGTGATCCGTGATGGCCAATTTTTTTCTCCTGAAGAATTTGACGGATATAAGTTCCCTTATTGCACAAAGAGGATAACAAAGGTTGAAACGGTACGTTCTTCAGAAATTCTGAGAATTATTGATGAGAACAGCCGTTTTGGCGGAATCGAGCTGAAATCGGTTTCGGAAAGCCCTAAAGATGCTATATATCTTCTCGTTAACGATATAACAGATGTGCTAAGGCGTCAAGATAGCCTTTCTTTGCCGACGAATCAAGTTTTCCCGGAATATGAATGGCTTCTTGGCGTTTCAAAAGCAGCTGGAATTAGAACGTTTGTGTTAAATGCCCTAATAGAAGTAATAGAAGCCCGTAAAGGTTCACATTATGCTTTTGTTGAGTCGGACTGGAAGAAATCAAAGAAATGGGAAGAAGAACAAGAAAAGATAAGGCATGATAAAGAACTTGCTGAATATAATTCTACGTTAAAGGATTTCAAGAAGATAATCGGGAATTTAAGGCAGAGGCGTATATTATTGTTCTTCAAGGCGGAAACAAGGGTGTCAGATGAGACTGACAAATATATCAACGTCTTAATAAATAAGTTGGAAGAGAAGTCAAAGAGTGGCTTTGGCCAGTCTGGTTATGCGGCAAGTGAATATTCTCTTGCAAAAGAGCGGACGCGACCACTCAAAGGGGAGAATCTTAAGACTGGAATAATATTAGCATCGGTAGTCGCTTCACTTATTTTTGTCGCAATAAGCTGGATTAAAACAGATGAAAGCAAAGATTTGTTTGATAAGGGGATAGAAGTCATAGCTTACAATGCAGGAAAAGATAAGAATTATGTCAAAGCAATCAATGCATGTGATTCTCTTTATAAAGCATTTAGACCGTCATATACAAGAATGGTCGTGTCCTCTAAGTACAAGATGATAAGAGAAGATATTGAGCATGCTAGACTTGCTGAAGTGGATGAACTTGTTAATGCAATAAAATCAATGAGAGAAGCATCTCGAGGCCGTTTCAACAAGTATTCTGAAGCCGCATTGTTTAGATTGTTAGAGATTGCGCCTGAAGATACCAGGGCGATTCTATTAAAATCGGAGTGGATGAAACAGTAATTTTTAATTCAGATGAAAAGGATAACGCTATTTATATTGGCAGTTTTTTTCCTCTCTTTATCAGAAATTCTTGGGCAAGAAACTGACTTTAGCAAAAACGCTGAGTATGCGATTCGTAAAGGAGATTATAAGGAGGCGGAAACTCAGTACGTTGCCCATAAAAATGCATTAAAGGCAGTTTTTCATAAGTCTGAAAATGACAAAGAGGTCTTATTGGTAGAAAAGAAAATCAAGAAGATTAAAGACTGCATCCAACTGAAGGCAGAGGCGGATACATACATGTCTAAAGCGGAGCAAACTTTGACGAAATATAATGGATTCAATGTTAGTGAAGCCTTATATAATAATACTGTGTATGATGATATGTGCTCTTCATTTCAGGAATCATTGGCTAAACTTCAGTCGGCTCGTAATAGTTTGAGCCGAGTTTGCGATATGTTTAAGGATGATGTTTCCACCAGAAGCCTTCTTGCAAAAGTCACTGATGAAATCTCTGGGCTCAATTCGCCAAATGAAAAACTTAAGGCCATATTGTTTAATAATCCAAGTGAAGAAGCTGTAAATAATTATTTGCAGAGAATTAATGCAAATGCGGAAACGGCAGCACGGTTCCAAAAAGATTTGAATGCGTGGCAACAATGCTTGCGCTCCAATAACGAATATGCAGCTGCGGGCGAGTATTTAAGAGATACAGACAACTAACTATTTAGGAGGAACGCCCAAAGCATTATAGACAAATATGATGATACCGCATTGTGGCGCAGTGTGGATAAAAATTCTTTGGCCTCAGTTAACACCTACTTGAAGCGAAAGACGACCTATAATAAGATTTATCAGTCAGAGGCGGAAATTGTAAAAAAGAAATTGGAAGATCTCGAAGCTGACAAAAAGTTATGGAGCGAGGTAAATAAATCCAGCATTAAGTCACTTAATGGATATATTACTGCACGCGTTGACTTCCAGAAGGCTCATTGTGATGAGGCGGTGGTTCTGGTTAAACAATTAAAAGAAAATGAGGCCTGGTCTAAAGTAGATAAATCTTCAGCATCATCGATTTCTGCATATCTCTCTTCAGTGAAGGAGTCTGGTTATAAAAGTGCTGGGGAAAAACTTATTGATGAGATTCTTTGGAATAAAGTTGATCATGATGATTATAATACTCTACATGAGTATCTTAATACATTCCCGGATTATCCGAAATTTCACCGGCAAGAAGCATTGAGGGAATATAGAGTTTTATATGATGAGACTCGTTGGAAATCTGTTGATGAGAATAGTCGTATGTCATTGAGTGCTTATATTCATGATCCTAAGAATGAAAGATTAGAGTATAAAAATAAGGCGTTAGCGTGTCTTAAAATAATTGATGCGCACGATGCTTGGTATGGTGAGTATAAAAATGCGGCGAAAACTTATAAGTTACTTAAAGAGGCACGGGTGTATGTGCCATTAAGTGATGAAGATAACTTGTTGTTAGATACCGTTGGCGAAAAAGTAGCATATCAGGCTTTCATATCGTCTAAAAAATATAATGATGCTCTTGCTTATAAAAACAATTACCCGACAGGAGAACATATTAATGAGTTGAACAGGTGGCTGGACAGATATGATTCTGCTATGGAAAGAGCTGAAAAGATCGAATGTAAGACTTACCAAAGGACGCGTTCTGATATTCATCGAGACTATGAACAATACCGGCGGAAATATGACGGAATAAACTACTCAAAGCTTTCTCCCGAGGATTATATAAACCAGTTGAATGGCAGAAAAAGAAGTGCTATAGTAGATGCCGGTGGACATAGATTAAGATGGGGCTTTGGTATTGGTGGCGGACATGACTTTTTTGAGAATTCATTTGTGTTCACTTTTAACGGAGAACTTAGATATGGTAACGTTATTCAAAATGTTAATCTTGTAATGGGCGTCAATCTGTATATGTACTTTAGCGAAGAGGAGAGTGATGACAACGTTACTTACAAAGATGACCCTTCTTATACGATGTCAGAATGCATCCCATGTATGTATGTAGGTCCATTATTCCATGTGGCTAGACTTGGTAAGTCTCCGACATCCTCAAGATTGTTTTTCAGTCCGGTGGTTGAATGTGATTTTACAGACAGAAGTATAGGAACACAATTAAGACTGGGACTGACATTCGGTAAGACTTGTGAATTAGGTGCATTTTACAGTAAAAAACTATATAGTTTTGAGATGTCGAGAGATGTTGTTAATCAGAGCGGCCATAGGAGCAATGTTGTCGGTGCTGACATTAGGTTTAATTTTTAAATACTTAAAACATGAATCGCGCTGTATATTATTTCTTTATCGGTATTCTTTTGATTGTTTCAGTTGAATGCTGTTCTACCAGAAGTGAGTCTTCATTGAATCGTTTGGACCGCTTTGTTGATGCAACGGAAAAGAATGCGTCTTCGTATAGTGCAAATGAGTGGGAGCTCAATGAAAAACAATATGAGAAACTGCTTGAAGATATTGAACGCCATTATGATACGATGACAACGGAGGAAAAAGACAAGGCGTTGAAAGCAATAGGCCGCTATAATGGTCTATTGGTTAAGTATGCGATAAAGAATGGCGTAGATGCGTTGGAAGAAATCTCTAAAGCGCTGCCTTCACTAATTGACGGCTTTACTGGTGCTTTTGGTGATGAGGATAGTGAATCTGAGGATTATGGGCAGCAGGATTCTAATGAGGAAGTGTATTAATTTATTCTGCGCATTGATATAGTACATTATTACATATGACTAAACTTAGGTTGTATCTCATTGTCAGTTTTGCTTTATTCCTATTTTATGGCTGCGGTCCTTCCCCGTCTGCACTTGTCGATAAACTTGAATTGATCGTTAATCAGGGAAACGTGAAATCTGTATCTGATGCTCAGATGCTACAGATTGTAGGGCGTTATAATGGCCTTGTAATGGGAATTAATAAAAATAGCAAAAGAATTCCTCTCACAAAATTAATGGATGCCCAAAATTTGTGCGATAGATTTCAAGAGATAATTAATTCGAGAAACTTGTCGGTAAGGCTTGTCCCGTTGCAGATTAATACGCAATCTTCTGCGAGTTCAGAGTCTGAAGTAAGCCGGCCATCGCGGACTAAGGTTAATTCTGGTGAAAGTAATCAGAGGAAAACCAGTGATGAGAGTCATGAACGTGTTATGACTGGAGAAGAAATCTTCAGCAAGTATAATAGTGCGGTATTCATGATATTTAATAGCAATGAGATTTCAGGCTGTCAGGGATCAGGCTTCTTTATTTCGCCTGATGGTCTAGCGGTAAGTAATTATCATGTGTTTAAAGGTTTCACAAAAGGAGCAGAAATAATAAAATTGAACGACGGAAGCACATATAAAATAAAAGAAGTCTTAGGTCATGGAGATATGAGTGGGAATGGACCGGATTATAATGATTTTTTTGTTTTTGTGGTTGATTTGAAAGGTGCTCGCGTAAATAGTATCCCTATTGCGAAATCGTTGGCTCATGTTGGGCAGAAAGCTTATGCTATCGGAAGCCCACTTGGTCTTGAAAACACGTTTTCTTCTGGTGAGATATCACAGATAAGAGATATAGATGGACATAAGATATATCAAATTAGCGTTCCGATAGATCATGGTAGTAGTGGTGGGGTTTTGCTTAATCAATACGGAGAAGCAATAGGTATTACTAGTGCGGGAATGGAGAGTTCGGCTAACCTGAACTTCGCCATTGATATACATGAAACTGATTATCTAATAAATTAATGATATTATGCGTTGTGTGAATTGTGGAAATGTTATCCCTGAAGGGGCGGAATTCTGTCCTCGTTGTGGTAATCGTGTGAAAAAGAGTGCATCTTCAGCAAAACAAATTGGAGACGCCATATTGTATAAAAGCACTAGACTTCGAGACTATTATATAAGTATTAAAGAAGTTAGGGTGAAGTATGACGATGCTGTGGCATTGTGCGAGAAGTTCTCCGAATCGTGCCATCTTCCTAGTTTATCGGAGATAAAGAGTATAATAGAAGAGATCCCTGATGAAAAGAGAGACAACTTGAATCGGCAAATAATAGATATGGGTGGAGATCCTTTGGCAAAATCGGGAGAGGAACGCTTTTATTGGCTTAAAGGTTCAGCGTCATCTTCTGGTGAGGCCCCGTATTATAGTGCTATGACGGGGAATAACGGGATGCATTCTAAAGAGAGCTTGTTATCTGCTCGTCCTGTTTTTTTTGAGAATAAAGGAGGCTCATCCCTGAAGTTAAATGAAATCTAAATGATGAGGGTGGCGGTGTCAATTAATGCGCAGTTTGGTTTGAAAAAAGGATTTCAGAGACGTAATGACGTTTCTGAATGAAAAAATTATTAACTTTGCGGGGTAATTAATTTTTTGATACTATGAATCTTAGAGATTTCAAGAAAGACGTTGAGTATTTCGTAGGTGAATTTGTCGATGATTGCTCACTCTTCATCGCACTTAACCCTCACAAGGATCAGGACAAGGTTGCTGATGTCATCAGTGAAGCAGTGGACCTTTACAATGATTTGAAGGACAAGGCCAATGCGAAAGTTGAACCTAAGCAGAGAAAGGCTTGGTTCGCAGGACTTCGTAAAGAGATGTACGAGAAAACGGATGCTCTTTATGAGAAACTTAGCGCAATAGTTGCTGCGAAATAATCACTAAGTAAGCGTTAAGGATTACTTAGCGTCGCATTGCTCAGCAAGAATAACCAGCAGTCTGTCGATAAACCGGCGGACTGCTGATTCGTTTTCCGGCATATTGTTCGTCATGATGGAGAATACGATGGTGTTCTTCGGCAGAAATGACCCTTCAGCAGGCTCTGCGCGGTTCTTGGCAGTCGGCAGAATGTAGCCCGAGAAACATACCACACCGTTCATTGACCCGCTCTTCATCTTGATTCTCTGGCGCAGGTCACCCGCCTGGTTTTTCATACTGTAGCGCATTGTCCCCGTACCCGGTCCCGCCAGGGTGTTGAAATATGATTTTCCGGCAGGCGACATCGACATAGCCCTCAGGAATCTGCAGAAAAAGTCCGGGGCAATGTAGTTGTGACGGGCAAGTCCGCTGCCGTCCACCATCTGGATACCATAGCCCGAATCCACACCCAGCGAGTCCAGTTCCCGTTTTATGACTACCCGGCAGGAATCGTATGACGCGGAACCGGTACGCTCTTTTGAGAGGATTCGGATCAATGTCTCCGCATAAAAATTGTCACTTCGGTCATTGGTCACGGCCGCGATTTCCTTGATGGTAGGTGAGAGGAATTTGCCGATGACGGTAATTTTCTCCTGTGCCGGTGCGGGACCCTCTACGACAAGCCCTTTCTGTGACGGCTTCCTCCAGGAAGGCGCTGTCCTGATTCTCCCCGCATTGTCGATGTCGGCCACCCTTTCGGCGTGTATGTCATTGACCTTCAAATACTCAGCGAACTGCCACGCACAGGTGAGCGCACCGTATTTGTTGCTGCAGGACTCTTTCCTTTCGCCCTTGTCTATGGCAAGCGAACCGCGCATCTCGGCCGTTGTGGACAAGTCCGTGGTGAAGAGATACAGATTGTCTCCGCTACCTGCGGCGGATGTCACAGAACGGTTGCGGAACTCCATCCACGGCATCTGCGGATACGTAATGCTGACTGAAGCAGGACTGCCTATGGAAGTGGGCAATGCCTTGTATATCTGTATGTTACGATTGAAGCACAGGCCGTTGCAGCCGGCGCCGTAGTCCGTGCCCAAGTCATTGTACGACCAGTTGTCGTTCTCTATCGGCCCGTCGAAAAACCTTCCGTCACCGATTATGCGGCCGTTTATGCGTCTGATGCCTTTTCGGGTCAATGCCGTTTTCCACATTGAAAAGAGCGAGTCCCTTTCCGGAGCCATCTTGTCGCCCGAGGCCAATGTCGGGTCTCCGCCGCCGGTGATGTAGAGGTCTCCGTGGAGCGTGCCGTCCGAGATGTGTCCGGTGTAGCCGATCCTGGTCGTAAACCGGTAGCCTGCCCCCAGACCGTGTATCGCCAGGCCCGTGGAAATGAGCTTGGTGTTCGATGCCGGAATCATTTTTCCGAGACGGTTGCGCGAAATCAGCGTGTCCCCGTCCAGCGTCACTGCCAAAACTCCCGTAAGTCCTGACTTGAAAGGCTCTTCCTTTATTTTCAGGTCAATGTATCTGCACGCGAGGTCTGCCCTTCCCTTTTCTTCCAAGTTCTGCGCGAAAGCATTTGGAAATGAAAAAGATAACAGTGCGGCCGAAAATATGAGAGTTTTGACAAAGTTCATAGTATTTATGCTTTTTCGCGTACAAAGTTAGTTAGTTTTCACTATATTTGTTGGCTCATAAACGAATTGATTTTTAACAACTGAACCAGTATGAGCAAAAGAGTTCTTGTGTCCGGTGGTGCCGGTTTCATTGGCAGCCACGTGACGGTCGAGCTTATTCAGGCAGGGTATGAAGTTGTGGTGGCTGACGATATGTCAAACTGCGATATGACCTGCTTCGAAGGCGTAAAGAAAATTACCGGAAGGGAAGACATTCCATTTATCAAGATGAATTTCTGTGACCTTGAGGCAGTAAACAAGCTGTTCTCCGAGTTCCAGATTGACGCGGTTATCCATTTCGCGGCATTCAAGGCAGTAGGCGAGTCAGTGGCCGAGCCGGTGAAGTATTACCAGAACAATCTTCTGTCTTTCCTCAATGTAATCGAAGCTGCCCGCACCCACGGCGGATGCAATGTGCTGTTCTCATCATCAGCGACAGTTTACGGCGAACCGGATGAACTTCCTGTTACAGAGAAGTCTCCGAGACAGCCGGCAACTTCCCCTTACGGAAACACAAAACAGATCTGTGAGGACATCCTCCGCGACTCCGTAAAGGCTTATGCAAGATACGGCAGCGAAGTTACCCCTGGTGTCCATAAAGAGGGCTGTATCAAGGGAATAGCACTCAGATACTTCAACCCTATCGGAGCGCATCCATCTGCATTGATCGGAGAACTTCCGAGAGGCGTGCCTAACAACCTTGTCCCTTATATCACACAGACGGCTATCGGAAAACGCGAGTGCCTGAGCATCTTCGGAAACGACTATCCGACACCTGACGGCACATGCCAGCGTGACTATATCGACATCGTGGACCTCGCAAAAGCTCACGTATATGCAGTGGCAAGAATGCTCGACGGCAAGATGGAGGAAGACTATGAAATCTTCAATGTAGGAACCGGCCGCCCTGTCTCAGTGCTTGAACTTGTCAATGCTTTTGAGAAGGTCAATGGAGTGAAGGTAAATCACAAATTCGCTCCTCGTCGTGCCGGTGGCGTCACTGCCATCTGGGCAGACCCGTCATTGGCCAACAAGAAGCTCGGATGGAAAGCTGAGCGCACAGTCGAGCAGGCTTTGGCAGCCGCTTGGGCTTGGGAAAAGCACCTCGCAGGAAAATAACCGGAGGCGCTGTCAGATTATTCAGCCAATACGGACAATGAATCTGCAAGTGGCTGAACAGCAGTTGAATCAGCAGGAGTTGCGATGGCCGAATCAGCCTCGAATGTGAGGCTTGCGGCCTCCTCCTGCTGATTGTCATTTTCTCTCTCCATCCTGCTCGTCAGGGACATTATGCTTATTGTCAATGCAGAGACTACAATGGCTATAAGAATGGAAAATCTATCCAGATGTTTGGTTTTCATACTATTGATTCTTTTGTTCTATTCGTTTTTGAAGAGTTTGCGTACAAGTGCAGGGATGTCGGCTACCTTCACGATTTCAATACCTTTCGTGACTGCACCCTCAGTCTGGCTGAAAGCGGAAATGTAGATCTTCCTGAATCCTAACCGTGAAGCCTCGGTGATACGCCTGTCCGTTTGGTTCACCGGCCTGATTTCGCCGCTCAGTCCCACCTCTCCGGCAAAACATACGTTGGCAGGAATGGCGAAATCGAAGTTTGAGGACAGCACGGCGCATACCACTGCAAGGTCGCATGCCGGGTCGGTGACTCTAAGTCCTCCGGCCATATTCAGGAACACGTCTTTCATGTTGAGCTTGAACCCGGCCCTCTTTTCAAGTACTGCAAGCAGCATATTCAGACGCCTTACGTCGAAACCTGTAGCAGACCGCTGAGCCGTGCCGTAAGCGGCAGTGCTGACAAGAGCCTGCACCTCGAAAAGGAACGGTCTGAGGCCGTCCAGCATTGCGCAGATGGCTGCTCCGCTCAGGCCTTCCTCGTGCATCGGGATAAGCATTTCAGAAGGATTGGTGACTTCCCGCAGTCCCTTGCCGGTCATTTCGAAGACGGCCAGTTCCGAGGTGGAGCCGAATCTGTTCTTGATGCTTCTGAGCAGGCGGTATGAGCCTTTGTTGTCACCCTCGAACTGGAGAACCACGTCCACGATATGTTCCAGAATCTTAGGTCCTGCGATGTAGCCGTCTTTGGTGATGTGTCCGATCAGTATGACCGGAATGCCGGACATCTTGGCGAAATGCAGAAGGATGGCCGTCACTTCCTTGATCTGGGTGACCGAACCGGCAGATGAATCCACATTGGGCGAAAACATCGTCTGCACCGAGTCCACAACCATCAGGTCAGGCTTCAGCGCATCAGCCTGGGCAATGATGTTGTTTATGTCTGTCTCGCTGAAAATGAAGCAGTTGGAGTTGTCACCGCCAAGTCTGTCCGCACGCATCTTGACCTGTCTCGCGCTTTCCTCGCCCGAGACGTAAAGCGTCTTGAGACCGGGAGAGCCAAGAGGAATCTGAAGGGACAATGTGGATTTTCCGATGCCTGGTTCGCCTCCGATCAGCACCAGTGAGCCTTTCACGATGCCTCCGCCCAGGAGTCTGTCCACTTCGGTCAATCCAAGTGACAGCCTGTTCTCGGCAGATGCGTCAATGTCTTTCAGATGCAGCGGCCTGTTGCCGGAAGCCGGTGCGGAAGATGAGATGCTGCTGTTTCTGGACGGCTTTCCTGTAACAACGGTCTGTTCCGCCATCGTGTTCCATTCTCCGCAGGCAGGGCAACGCCCCATCCATTTGGGGCTTTCATTTCCGCAATTGGTGCAGAACCATACTGTCTTCTCCTTTGTTCCCATATCAGACTACTTTTTTCGCTCCGTAAATTTCGCTCCGTAAAGATAGTAATCCTTACGACAAGGCACAAAAAAAGCAGCATCCTGAGTTACCTCAAGGTACCGCAATTCTTGTTGCGCCCGTTTGGACGCACGGGGTACAAGCTGAATTACTCAGCTACAACAGCGTTGCTGTCAGCGCAGCAGCATGTTGTGTCAGCTGCAGCAGCAGCGGCAGCGAGGCTGTCAGCTACTCTTACGCTGTCAGCTTTTGCCTGAGCAGCTTCCTCAGCTTTCTTAGCAGCGTTGTTACCGCAAGATGCAGCTGCAACTACCATAGCAACAACTGCCAAAGACATAAATACCTTTTTCATGGCTCTAAACCTTTAACTAGTTAAACATAACTTTTATTGGCGCGAAAGTACGTACATTTTTAATAATTGCAAAGAAAAATCGTATTTTTTTTGTCAGAACGGCGTAATTCTTTCGCTATTAGGCTCTTTGTAACGTTACAATCCGTAAGTTCACCCGTTTCTCGGCACCCGAAAAAGCTCCATGTCGTGGATTTTTCCCTCGTCAATGTGGACTCTCAATGCCGTCCGCTCCACCTGCCATCCCTGAAGTCCGCAAGCTCCGGGATTTATGTAGAGAAACCCTGCCTTCGGGTCGTTCTTGACCATGAGGATATGAGAATGCCCGCAGACGAATATGTCAGGCGAATATCTTCCGATCAGTTCCCTTGCCTTGAAATCATATTTGCCAGGACGACCTCCGATATGCATCATCAAAACCCTTGTCCCCTCACATTCAAAACATTGATATTCAGGATAAACGAGCCTGATGTCCTGCCCGTCACAATTTCCGTAAACTCCCTTGAGCGGCTTGAATGCGGCTATCGAGTCTGCGAAGTTTATGCTGCCGCCGAAATCTCCGGCGTGCCATATCTCGTCCACAGGGCTCAGGAACTCCTTGAATTCGTCGCTGAAGACCCCGTGAGTGTCTGAAATTATGCCTATGAACATTGACCTATAACTTTATGATTATGTTCTTCTTGTACATCAGCCACTGGCACAGGAAAATCGTGGTTGCGAAGATGAGCGCCCAGCAGAGCGAGAGATACTCATTGGCCCCGAACCAGGCAGATGGCCTGAAACCGAACATCGAATATGTCTTGACTATTACTGCTGAAAGCACAAATGCGGCCAATGCGTTGGTACCCATGATGCTGAACGGCTTGAAGACCTTGCCGTAGCCTCGGATGTCCACGATGAAGATGAGGAATGCGAGAGATAGCATTGCCCAGCCGCCGGCATAGAACACGTAGGACGCGGTCCAGAGAGGCTTGTTCACAGGAATCCAGATGCTGAGGACCTGTGACAGGGCAAGGGCTGCCGCGCCATAGACGAAGATTCTGCTGACCGTGAATGACGGGGCGCAGGTGGTGTCTGACGGGTTTTCAGCATGCCGCTTGTCGGCTGTGCAGATAAGGAATCCCACGAGATAGCCCAGCAATGCGGAGCAGGCTGCCGTAAGACTTCCGAGCAGACCTTCCGGGTCGAAGTCGGCACGCGCTCCGGGATCCAGCCTGTAGCCGTGATATACATGCTGTGAGCCCACCAGTGCGGTATCTATCTTTCCTGAAATGTTGCCTTCGAGTGAAAATGGGCTTCCTGCATCTCCAAATGCCACGAGAACGGCAGTGTGGATGGTCATCAGAACTGCTATGGCGACCATTATCTTTCCAGGTTTCCTCAGCCACAGGGCGAGAAGTCCGGCTATCAGATATGCCATTCCGATACGCTGCAGCACGCCGAAGATTCTGCAGTGCCCTATCCAGTACAGCCAGTTCTCTCCGAAGGATGCGGCCGGATCGTGCGGCGATGTAGGGAAGAATGGGTAAGCGCCTATGAGAAAGCCGATTCCGAATAAGGCCAATCCTCTGTATATCACCTTTTTGACTCCGTCTTTGTGTAGTCCGTCGTATTTGCGGAAAGAGAAAGCCATCGCCACTCCCATACAGAAAATGAAGAATGGATATACGAGGTCAGTAGGCGTGCATCCGCTCCACGGAGCATGTCTCAGCGGGGCGAATATCTTGCCCCACGAGCCGGGGTTGTTCACCACGCACATAAAGGCTACCGTTATGCCTCTGAGGATGTCGAGCGAAAGGTATCGTTTCATAAGCTACAGGTATTTATAATAAGTCATTGACACAGCCGCAAGTGCTGCCGTCTCTGTTCTGAGTCTGGATTCTCCGATTTGTACGGGTATGTATCCTGCTTTTACGGCAGCCTCGGCTTCTTCTTTCGAGAAGTCGCCTTCCGGTCCGATGAGCACGATCACATCTCTGCCCTGATAGCCCTCCAGGGCCGTTCTGATCGAGCATCTTTTTTCAACATCATCGAAACACCAGCCGATAAGTTTCAGTGCATCCGTCTCGGCAGTACTCTCTATGAATTCTTTAACCGACTGAGTCTCTGAGAGTTCCGGCATCGAAGCCTTGAGCGACTGTTTGGTGGCCGAGAGCAGGATTCTGCCCAGGCGCTCGCTTTTCACGATCCGTCTCTCTGAATGTTCCCCTATGACGGGAACTATCCGGTCAATGCCGAATTCGGTAGCCTTTTCAGCGAACCACTCATACCTGTCAATGTTCTTGGTCGGGCAGACTGCCATCGTGAGGTTGTACGGATGCCCTCCCCAGTTCGCGGTGGTGCCGTCGATCTTGGCGACTGCACCTTTCGGGGAGTCGGATATGAGGGAGCAGTCGTACATCGTCCCTCTTCCGTCTATTATGCAGAGGTGGTCTCCGACTCTGTGTCTGAGTACCCTTACGCAGTGCCCGGATTCTTCTTCGGACAGTCTGCAGAGGCCGTCGGATATGTCACCGGTCCAGAAAATTTCCATGTTACTCTCTGATTATCAGGATTTCTCCGTCAAGTCCCACTTTCAATATCTGTGATGCCTGGCCGGTGGCGCCTTTTTCCAGCTTAGGTTCCACGATGTAGTCCACTGCGGATTTTATTTCCTCCGGTATGTCTGCGAATTTGTGCGGAGAAGGTTCTCCGGAAATGTTCGCGGATGTGGATACGATCGGTCGTCCGAGCTTGTATATCAGGTTCTTGCAGAAGTCCATGTCAGGGATGCGGATGCCGACCGTATCGTCCTCAGCCACAGCGTTGTAGGCGAGGAAGTGCCAGTTCGCCTCAGCCTTCTGTCCTTCAGCCGGCGCCTTTCCGTGGATGGCTCCAGGATAGATTATGGTCATAGGCCTGTCATTGACCTCCACGAGCTGAACTGCGATATCCGGAATCTCTTTTACGAATCTGCATATCATATCCATATCCGAAGCTAAAAGCACCAGGGCCTTGCTGTCGGAGCGGTGTTTGATTTCGTATATTTTAGCTACTGCTTCCGGGTTGGTGGCATCGCAGCCGAGTCCCCAGACGGTATCTGTAGGATAGAGTATCACTCCTCCCTTCTTGAGCACGTCGAGTGTTTCAGAAATGATTTCTTTAATGTCTTTCATTGCCTGTATTGTTTATGCTGATTACGGATTCTATCGGATAGTGATCTGAGAATCGCTTATGTATGATATTGTGACTTAGTACTTTGCATTTCTCGGGAACGAGGATGTAGTCGATTCTCAGCAGTGGTCTGAGCCTGGAGAATGTGGCCCCGAATCCTGTTCCGGCTTCCTTGAACGTGTCCTTGCGCTTGCGGCTGAGACGCCAGTAGGTGTATGACATAGGTGTGTCGTTGAAGTCGCCGGTCACGATGGTTTGTTCCGGACAGTTCTCGATGTCTTTCAGAACCTGGTCCACCTGTCGGGGTCTCCGGGCAATGGACTTCTTCATTTTCGCCTCCGTGTCCTTGACTGTCTGCCTGTAGTCTTTTTCCAGAGACGAGGCAAGTCGGGACAATGATATGTTGTAGCTCTCGAAATGGCAGTTGTATATCCTGAAAGGTTCTCCATTCAGCATGTAGTCAGAGTACAATGCGAGGTTCGAACTGTGCTCGAAGTCGATTTTTCCCTTGTCAAAGGCCGGGAACCGGCTGAGAGTCACGTTTCCGTAACATCCGTTGTCAGTGACATTGACATAATACTTTATGTCGTAGCCTTTCATTTTGTCGGAAAGGTAGGCCATGACTTTCTGTGGGTCTCTCGTGTAGAATTCCTGCAGGCAGATGATGTCCGCGTCTTCATTCTTCAGAAAAGCAATTACCGAGTCGGCGCATTCTTTTCTGGAGAGTTTTTCACCGGGTTGCGGCAGGCTGAAGCGCCCTACATTGTACGAGATGATTCTGATGACGTCTGTCGCATTGACCTGGGCGTCTTCTTTTTTCGGGAACTGGTAGAAGTTGCCGGCCATGATGAATGTCGGCAGCAGGGCGGCGATCGGAATGAAGGCCGCGTTGGACCATCTGAAGAGTGCCCAGCACAGCAGGAACACGTTTCCGACCAGCAGAAGTGGGTACAGCAGGCCGAATATGGTCATGAACCAGGCGCTTGCCGGATTTATGAAATAGGAGAATGAACTGACAAGAAGAAGGACTGCGGATATTGTCATCAATGTCCGCGACGTTATTCCGAAGAACAGATTGCGTCTTTTCTTCTTTCTTGTCATCGTAAGTCGTTCCTAATAGTAAAATTCACCTTTCTTTCTCCACCATCTGATCAGCAGCCAGCCGAAGAGCATTCCGCCGAGGTGGGCGAAATGGGCTACTCCGTCCTGGAATCCGCTTATGCCGGTGAACAGTTCAATGCCTGCGAAAATGATTACGAACCATTTGGCTGTCAATGTTACAGGCGGGAACAGAAGTGTCAGTCTGGAGTCAGGGTAGCACATGGCGTAGCCGATAAGTCCTCCGTAGATGGCTCCGGATGCACCTAAAGTAGGTGTCATCAGAAGGTTGTGGTAGTTCACGGCAGCGCCTGCTGAAAGAAAATACTGGGCCTGTATCCATTCTACGCCGGTATGCAGGGCCGCTGCGCCCAAGCCTGTCACGAAATAGAAAATCAGGAACTTCTTGGAGCCCAATGCCTTTTCCAGGATGATGCCGAACATCAGCAGCGTGTACATATTGAAGAATATGTGCCAGAATCCGCCGTGCATGAACATGTGCGTCAGGATCTGCCACGGCTTGAAGAACGGCGAAGCCGGATAGAACATGGCGAAGTTCACCACCATGAAATTCTCATTGATGAGAGTGGCGATGAAAACAAGTATGTTGATAGCGACGATATTCTTCGTTACAGGCGGAATTGAGGAGAGAAAGCCTCCTCTACCGCTGTTGTATTCATTGTATTCGTAACCCATTGTCTTTAAAACAGTTTCTCTAATTCATCCGTGGATATTATCGACATGGTCTTGTGACCGTTGTTCGTGTATTCCGAATTCGAGCAGGCGAACAGCGCGTCCATCAGGCTCCGCGCTTCCGAAGGGGACTCCACAGGTCGTCCTTCCGCCGCTCCGAATCTTGCAAATTTCTCAGCCATAGTGGATTCCATCATTCCGGCGAGCGTCGTATGGTTTTCTGTCAATGCTATGAGTATGTCCGCCATTGCGGATTCTACGCTGCTTTGGTCCACTTGGAAGCCCTCCGGCATGCCGTTTACCACGATGGAGTCGGCCCCGAACGGGGTTATGTCGAAGCCGAGTGTGCGCAGAAGCTCAGCATGCTCGTCGAAGATCAGCCTGTTGTCCACGCCTACAGTTACCTGCACAGGGAACAATGCGCATTGGCTCACGTGTTCTCCTCCGCTCAGGGCTCTGAGGAACTTCTCGAAAAGTATCCTCTCTTTCGCTCGTCTGATATTGATTACCAGAAGACCTGACTTGACGGGTGAAACTATATATTTGTGCTGGATTATCAATATGTTAGGCTGGGCAATGCACCTTTCGTCGAAGAGTTTTCCGTAATCGTCACGTCTGTCCACAGCACTTGAAGGACTTCCTGCTCCGGTATAGTCCGGAAGGGGGAAATCCAGCCCCGCTGCCTTCGATTTTGGACTCGGGACGTAATCTTTCATTGACCCGGACATTGATGATCCCGGCATTGATCCTGACATCAGTCCGGAAAAGTCTTGTGCGGCAGCTGGTGCGTCGTAGGATCCGGCAGGGGAGAGGTCGAAAGGGTTGTAGCCCGGGTCGGTTCCGGCCTCAGGTGTGCTGACTTCCGGGCGGTATTTGTCGAAGTCGTTGCTGAATACGGGCATTTCCGGCATGCCTGCGGTGTCGAAGTCGATGCTTGCCCCGAAGGAGTTGCGGCCCAATGCTTCTTTTACGCAGGCGTACAATGTCTGGAATATGACGCTGTCGTCGGCGAATTTCACCTCTGTCTTGGTCGGGCTGATGTTTACGTCTATGTCGTGCGGGTCGGTTTCCAGATATATGAAATAGGACGGAGTGGTGCCCTGCGGCAGCATATTCTCGTACGCGTTCATCACCGCCTTGTGCAGGTACGGGCTCCGGAAATATCGTCCGTTTATGAAGAAGAACTGGTTCCCGAGTGCCTTCTTGGCGAGGTCCGGTCTGCCGACGTATCCGCGGATATTGACTATGGACGTGTCGGCGCTCAGGTCCACGACTTGGCTGACAATATGGCTGCCCAACAGGTCCTGTATCCTGAATTTTAATGACTTGGCCGGCTTGAGCACGTAGAGGTCCTTGCCGTTGTTCATCAGACGGAAGCCTATTCCTGACCGGGTGAGCGCCACGCGGATGAATTCTTCCGTGATATGTTTCAGCTCCACGTTGTCCGATTTGAGGAACTTTCTCCGTGCCGGCACATTGTAGAATAGATTTCTTACGGCAATGCTGGTTCCCGCAGGTGTGGAGACTTCTGTGGTGGAGATATGTCTGGAGTCGGCGAATTCGACTTGGCAGCCGACCTCGTCTTCCGCCCGCCTGGTCTTTAGCGTGACTTCCGAAACGGCTGCGATGGAGGCCAATGCCTCGCCCCTGAAGCCGAAAGTGGTGATGTCCATCAGGTCTTCCGCAGTGGAAATCTTGGATGTGGCGTGCCTCTCGAAGCACAGCACAGCCTCGTCAGGAGTCATTCCGCAGCCATTGTCAATGACTTGTATCAATGTCCTTCCGGCATCGGTCAATATCACCGTGATCTGGTCCGCTCCTGCATCCACTGCATTCTCCATCAGTTCCTTGACTGCTGAAGACGGACGCTGAACGACCTCACCGGCCGCTATCATGTTAGCGATATTGCTTGGTAATATCTTGATATCCATAAAATTACACTATCATTGTTTCCGGTGCGCGATGTCCGGAAAAATCGTGGTGATTATAGCAATGAATAGAATTTGGTTATGTAGATCATCACGATGGCGAAGAGCAGCAGTCCTATGAGCGTGATGATTTTCTGGGCCTTGTTCGATGACCTCTTCTTGGGACCGTCACGGAAGGAGCCCCGGAGATATGTTCCCGGGACGTATTCTCCATTTTCCTTTTCCATGGAGCCGTCCACCTTTCCGAACTTCTGCTTGAGTTCGTCCTTTTCCTTGTTGTAATATATTGGTTTATAGTCGAAAACCCTATGCTCGCTGTCACCGAACCAACCGAAATTTGCCATAATCAATAAGTTTATACAGTTCCCGAAGTCGAATCGGAAAACTACTTGTAAGCAAATTTAATATAAATTCTTTACTTTTGTCTATAATATTGACTTGACTCATTATGACTGATATGGTTTTCCCTTTCAAGGTCGGCAACGGATACGACGTCCATCAGATTGCCCAGGGCCTGCCGATGTGGCTAGGCGGCGTGAAAATAGATTCTGACTGCGGTTTTGTGGCACATTCGGACGGCGATGTGGCCATCCACGCATTGTGCGATGCTCTTTTGGGATGTCTTGCGCTCGGCGACATAGGACATCATTTTCCAGACACTTCAGATGAATGGAAGGGGGCGGACAGCAAGATGTTGCTCGCCAAGGTCGTGTCACTTGTGAAGGGACAGGGCTATGTTATTGGCAATGTGGATGTTACCATTGCATTGCAACGGCCTAAAATCGGCAAATATGTTCCTCAGATGCGGGAGACATTGGCACCTGTTCTGGATGTGCCGACGGACTGCGTTTCCGTGAAGGCGACGACTACGGAACGGCTCGGGTTCGTAGGTAGGGGAGAGGGGTGCGCAGTATGGGCTACCGCATTGATTTACAGGAAGTAAGGGTGGGATTCGGTCGGCATTGACCTAAACTACGGTCTGGTCGTCTCCGATGCGGATTTTCATGCGATTCCATCCGAGGACCGGCAAGATGAATGACAGCAGGCATGCTCCCAGCCAGAATATGGCTGCCGGGGTGAAGTTGTACACGTCTGAAGCTGTCTGGCAGCCCTCTATGAGGTAGCCGCTGACGATATCCTGCAGCCCTGCCGCTACATAACTTGATATACCCACGATGCCGAGAGCTGCGCCTGTGGCTTTTCTCGGGACAATGTCCACTGCCATCAGGCCTGCCACGATGCAGTAAAGCACGCCGATGAACAGGCTGAAGAACGAGACGTAGATGATGTTCATCACGTAGCCGCCTCTGGTGAAGAGGAACAATGCCAATGAAACAAGGCAGAGGATGCCTGACAGTACCACAGGCTTGACCCTGTTACCTTTGAATACTTTATCTGAGAGCCAGCCTGCGAAAACAGTTCCGGCCACGCCGAATGCTTCGGAGAATGCGATGATCTGTGTGGCGGACGGGAGAGAGAACCCTCTGGCTTTCTGCAGGAACAGCACGCCCCATCCGCTTATGGCGTATTGGGTGATATATACGAATGCGCTGGATATGGCGATAATCCATATTCCGGGATGCCTGAGCACGATTTTCTGCAGAGTTCGGGTAGGCATTGAATCTTCCTTTCTCGGCTTTTCTCCGGAGAGTTGCTGCACTGACGGAAGTCCTTTGCTTTCAGGGGTATCCGACACGAAGAACAGCACTATCAGGCCTCCTGCCACACCTGCTGCAGCGGCGAAGATGAAGCCCCATTTCCAGCCCCACAGGCCGACGATGACTCCTGTCAATATGAAGGTCAGGAATTTGCCGAGGTATGGACTGGCGCTGAAGATGCTGTAATAGGTTCCTCTTTTCGCGAGTGGAAACCATCTGGAGAGGGTGATGATGCCCGGAGGCGCCCCCATCGACTGTGCCCATCCGTTGAAGCCCCACAGGATGAAGAATGCGACGAAAGTCACCGCGCCGATGGCTCCTGTCAATGTCTGTGTGAATCCGAAGATGCCCATAAGCAGGTTGGCGACTGCGGACACGAAAAGTCCGGTGGCCATGAAACGGCGGATGTTGCAGTAGTCGGCGATGAATCCGTTGGTGAATTTGCCTACGGCATAGACGAGCAGAAGGGCTGAGCCTACAAGGCCGAGCTGCCCGGCTGTCAATACGCCTTCGTCTATGAGTGGCTGTTTGACCACGCTGAGCGTCATTCTGCACACATAGTACAAGCTATATGCAACAGTGGCACCCCAGAACGTCTGATTTCTAAGTTTTATATAGACGCTGTCCGCATCTTTATCCGCAACCTTTTCTTTGGACGGCTTGCTGATCCTGAAATAAGAATATAGGCTCATCAGAAGCTTGCATTCCTGCACGGCACATTGACCCTGCATTTGCCCAGCAAAATTACAAAAACTCAGTGAATTCAGCAAAATGGTGCTTTGGAGCTCGTTTATAACGGAGCATTGAAAACAATTGAAATGATGATGCTGTCCTTGACGAAGACGATCAGTTTGTAGTCCGAGATTTTCTCAAAAAGGACGTATTGGGCCGAGCCGTCATCGTATTTTCTTAAAAGGTCCGGTTTCAGGAAATCCAGTTTGCTGAAAGGGTCTCCTACCCTGACGCCACCGTCCATGTATGTTGTCAATGCGCGGAATCTGTTGTCGTGCAGGCGAAAGTTGTAGAGAATGCCATTTTCTTCACATGAAAACTTGTTTTTTCCTACAATATATCTCTCGGAAAGCCCAAATTCCGATTCGTATTTTTTATAACTGTCCGGTTTTCCGAATCTGGACACGAACTCAGAATAAGTGATTCTCGCGCCAGGTTCAATACCCTCCACGTCGATATGCACTGCCTTCTCAGGTCCTTGCCCGTAAATCATTGCCGGCAGAACCAATATTAGGGCAATGCTAAGGAATATTTTTGTCAGGTTTTTCATAATAGACTCTGTCTTAGAGGGTTACTTGTGGAAGAGCGGATGTAAAGATATGCTTTTTGTGCAGAAATACAATAAGTTTTCTTGCGGAAAAGGCTAAAATCCCTAATTTTGTGGTTGCTTTCATGTCGGCGGGACCGGTCAATGAAAGTTGCGAAAGCGGACATAAACTAATTAGTATAATGAAAAACCACGTTCTTTCTGCGGCATTGGTCGCAACACTATTGGGTATTGCCACATTGGCTCAGGCCCAGACACCAAAAAAGGTAAAGTACACATTTACAGAGGCTTCTGATCTTACATTGATCGGTAAACTTTTCCCTGACACTCCGAATCCATATCACCGTATCGATACGGTAAAGCATAAGGGATTTACCAAGTATGAAAATCTTCAGGTCCGCCAGTCTTCAGGTATCGCTGTTGTGTTCAACACGAACTCCACTACCATTTCTGTGAAGACTGAATTCGGTTATCTGGACAACAAGACCAACACTGGCGACTATTCTTCACACGGATATGACCTCTATATAAAGAAAGACGGCAAGTGGCTTTGGGCTGCGGCAGGTTGTGCACCTATCGGCAAGGAAGAGGGCTACAACCACGTGCTTATCAAGAATATGAATGCCGACGAGAAGGAATGTCTGCTGTATATTCCGCTCTTCAGTGAGGAGAATTCCATAAAGATCGGTGTGCAGGAAGGCGCTACAATGACTAAGGGCGAGGCTCCGTTCCGTCACCGTGTGGGTATCTTCGGCTCAAGCTATACTCACGGTACCAGCACTTCCAGACCGGGCATGACTTATCCGGCTCAGTTTACAAGAATGACCGGTATCCAGCTTCTCAGCATCGCCTGCTCAGGAAACTGCAAACTTCAGTCATATTTTGCTGATGCTCTCGTGGATGCTGATGCTGAAGCATTCATCTTCGACGCGTTCTCGAATCCGACTCCGGAAATGATAAAGGAAAGACTGTTCCCGTTCATTGAGAAACTCAATGCTGCGCATCCTGGCAAGCCGCTCATTTTCCAGCACACCATCTACAGGGAGAAGAGGAATTTCGACCTTTCCAATGACAAGGCGGAGCAGGCAAAGATGGATATGGCTGACAGCCTGATGAAAATCGCTGTCAAGAAATATCCTGATGTGTATTATGTGACGACTACAAATGCCACAGATCCTGCTCACGACAGCAGCGTAGATGGCGTTCACCCTGGAGATCACGGCTACACCCTCTGGGCAGAATCCATCAGAAAACCGATCCTCAAAATCCTCAAGAAATACGGAATCAAGTAACCGTTACGGTATCATTGCAAGATTGGAGGGGAGAAAGCTATGAAGTTTGCCACAACCATCGAGGAGCAGATACAGAAATTGAAAGACAGAGGTTTAATAATCTCGGATGAGGCGAAAGCAAAGGAGGTGTTGCTGGATGTTGGCTACTATCGCTTTGGTTCGTATCTGTTTCCGTTCGAGTTGACTTATCCCAGCAAAAAAGACAGAACTCATAAACTCAAGGCTTCAACTCGTTTTGAGGATGCATTGGACTTGTACTACTTTGACTCGGATTTAAGGATGTTGCTCTTAAGATATCTTACTCGTATAGAGATAAACTTGAGAACATATATCACTTACTATGTGTCAAATGTTTACAAGGATAATCCCTATTGGTTTGTCAATGAGGGGATAATGGATGCTGAGTTTGTTGATTCTTTCGACATCAGCATTTATACTGAGCAGTTCAAAAAGCATCCTGTCATTGCGGATCATCATAAAAAGTATCCTGGAGAAAAATATGCACCAGCTTGGAAAACTGTTGAACATATGACGTTTGGCGCAGTGTATCAGTTGTTTTTGAGCATAACGGACAAAGATGTTCAATCTGCCATATCAAAGCACTATAATGTTGATAAACTGACTATCTTCACGAGTTATTTCAACGCTATACGATATTTGAGAAATCAGTGTGCTCATGGAGATGTCTTGTTTGATATGAAATTGGCTATTCCTTTGAAATCAGGCCCTGCAGGGCGGCTCAATTCGTTTACTAACAGCAATATTATCGGTTCCATCAAGATTGTTGAGTTTTTCTTGAAGCAGATTTCTCAGCACAGGTGCAACGAATTCTGCCAAAGGCTTTCTGAGCTTTTGGATGGAGTGGAGAATGATACGGTAGCAGAAGTCCTTAATGATGTATCTGGATTTGACATGAATTTCGTATAAAATTTGTGTGGGATTAAAATAAGTCTTATATTTGCAAAGAAGTGCGCGCATTGTCTACTATCGCTGTGCGTGGCACTATAAAAAAGGAAATTGACCTCCGAAGAGATTCGGAGGTTTTTCTATGTTTGGTAATCCCTGATGTTTCTTACTGGATTGGATTCAAGATGCTGCGTTTGTAGAGGACTGTCTCGTAGATCATCCTGATGACCAGGTGAACGAGGAATGCAGCCATCAGAATATGAACCGCTATGGCCTGATTGCCGGCTATGGCGGTTTTCATTATGAATGCGCTTGCAAACCAGACGGCAAAGAAACCGATGACAGCCCAGATGCTGGAGTTCCTGATAGGCTTGGATGCCGTGGCACCCACGTAGATTCCGTCCCAAGTAAATGCTGCACAGCCGATAATCGGCATAGGAATCAGCCATGGGATGAACTCCATAGATGACGAGATGACGGAATTGTCAGATGTCAGTATCCGTAGCATCGGCTCAGAACAGAACGCATACAGGAGCATAAACATAGAGGCGACACCTAAGCTCCATATGAATACATAACGTACAGTGAGCCTGACTGATGCAACGTCCTTTCTACCCGTGAACTTGCCGATAAGTGCCTCTCCTGCATATGCGAATCCGTCAGTAAAGTAAGAGAACAGCATCATTATCTGCACGAGAATCGAACTTACCGCAAGCATCATGTCGCCATATCTTGCTGAAATGACAGTGATTCCGGCATATACGGCCATAATGCAGAGTGAGCGCACGAACAAGTCGGCATTCAGGTGGAAGAAACGCTTCATGTGGCTGTCCCTGAATGCATTGACAATATCCGCCGCCTTGAAGCCGCTGAATACTCTTTTTCTGTATTTCACGAAAATGATGGAAGCCGATGAAATCAGTCCGGCATACTGCGCGAGAACGGTGCCGGCCGCGATTCCGTTGAATCCGATACCTTCGTATCCCAATGCCGGAATGCCCATGGCCAATGCGATGCTGCACACGATGTTCATTCCATTGACGATCAGATCGGCCGCCATCGCGCTGACGCTGTCCTGCATGCCGATGAACCAGCCCTTCAGGGCCATCAGTGTCAATGTCGCAGGCGCGGCCCAGATGCGGATGTAGAAATAACTCTCTGCCAGTTCACGTACATAAGGCGTGCATTTTATGAACATGAACGAGATATCTACAAATATCCACTGGAGCAGGATACAGGCAAATGCTATCATTATTGACACTCCGGTGGAACGGACAAGAGTGGCGGCTGCGGAATGCATGTCATCTCTTCCATAGGCCTGTGCCGTAAGTCCTCCGGTGCCGACACGCAGGAAACTGAAGTTCCAGTACAGCAAGTCGAACAGCAGCGTTCCGATGGAAATGCCGCCGATGAGTGCGGCTGCCTCCCCGTTCAGGTGTCCGGCAATGGCGATGTCCACCATCCCCACGAGAGGAACGGTGATATTGGCAAGTATGCTCGGAAGAGCAAGCTTCAATATGTCTCGATTCAATATGTTCATATCTGGAATTTCTTCAATATACAAAAAAAAGCGTGACTAATCGGCCTTCTCAGACGTCTTCAGTCACACTCTAAAGCATTGGTAGCGGGTCGCAGGATTGAACTGCGGACCTCATGATTATGAATCATGCGCTCTAACCAGCTGAGCTAACCCGCCGTAACTGGTCAGGGACCAGATTTGTTGAGATAGAAGGATTCGAACCCTCACTGACAGAGCCAGAATCTGTAGTGCTACCATTACACCATATCTCAATTTCCGCATTGTTTTCACAACGGGACTGCAAATTTACAACTCTTTTCCGGTTCTGCAAATTTTTTCTTACAAAATTTCAAGAAGTTATAAAACCCGCGACATGGTAGGCAGAGGTTTTGCCTCGTTTAAAGGGTCGCCTGCGATGCGAGAAACGCACTTCACGTTAGGTTTGTCGAACCATTTGTCATTTACCTGGTACGCTGAGCAGCACCTCTGGCGTACGACGAACTCGTCAGTAGGATTCTCCAACGTGACAGTGAATTCCACAATCTTCTGGTCTGCTGTGAAAGCCATATTGTAGGTAATGTTTTCTGAACTCAGCTTCAGCGTTTCGGTCTTTTGCTCAAAAGCAGGAACAGGCTTGAATTCTTTGCCGTCCTTATACTCTATCATCCAATACTTTGCGCCAAACTTCCCCGGATTATAGGTATAGACCATGTGCAGCTGTGTGCCCTCAGGGAAATCATTCTTTCCGGTAGTCTCGAATTGCCAGCAGTCTCCCGGCATAGGTCCGCTCATCACAGGCTGACCTCCATTGCTTACATCCAAAATACTCAGTCCTGCAGCATCCCCACGCCACGCTGTCTTGTCTATCTGGATGTAGCTGAGTTTGCCTTTGCCTTTTCCGTTGGCATTGTAAAAACCACGCTCACCAGGTTCATTGCTGTATCTGTACACTCCCGGCAACTCCTGTCCGGTCCAGGTCTTGATACATCCGTCACTGGCAGCCCTTTCAGGGGAGAAATACCATTGTGCGAGGATTTCACGTTTAGCATCTTCTTTGTTTTCGTCTGCAGGCTTCTCGAAATATGAAAGGTCTGTAATGGCGTAAGGGTGTTCACATGCCTCATGAGCCGCTGTCTGACAAACCTTGGCCGTAGTTTCTGACATTCCGGCCGGGCGATAGCTGTTGCCGACCACGCTCTTTCCCATAATTTTTTCATACCAGAGGCATCCGACCGTGTATCTTCCTGTAGTGTAGTTGAGGTGCCATCCGTCCCTGGTCATATTGTCGCCAATGTATGAGGTCCTTGCGTTTTGTACGGCATCCATACTGTTCATGAACAGGCTGAATTCAGGATGAGCCTTCAGAACCTCCTGGGTGGCGGTGCAGATCATATTGTACATCACGCTCTGGTCGAAGTCGTAGAAACTGAATTTTTTCCCCGTATAGCCGGCCTTCGCCGCCCACGGCGCATGGTAAACCAGTTTTGCATTCTTGCATTTGGACCGTATCACCTTGAGAAGACTTGTCAATGCCGGTTCCATCGAATGCGTCGTGTTCTTGTAGGTGGTGTTGTAATATCCGTGGTATCCCGCACCCTCCTGTACACTGATGAATGTCCAGTCCTCATCAGCCAATGCCTGCGACATCTTCGTGTCAGGCGTCTTGGTCATGGTGCCGCCGGAAATCTTGCGGTAACTGTATGCAGCTGCGTCTGAAGCCGCATTCGCTGCATGCTTCTCCAACGGACATCCGCCTATGTAAAGGTTGCCAATGATAACTTTCTGTCCTGCAGCTTCAAATAATCCGTACAGTTCCTGCTCCACTGCATCTGCGGAAAAACTGTTTCCGATAGCGAGAATCTTGATTGTCTCCGGCAGAGTCTGTCCGGGTTTTCCCTCAGGATCAGGATTTGTCTGCTCTCCGTTGCCGGGCTTTTTGTCGTTTTCGGCAGCTGATGGAGTACAGGTACACAATACCGCAATGGCGGTGAATGCAGCAAAAAGGGAATTCAGTCTCATAAGAATGACTTGGTTATAAAGGATAATCTGTGTTGTCAATGTGATTTCACGCCCGCAAAGATACAATCTTTATGGAAAGTCAATGCAGATTTCTCAAAAAAATGCGAAACGTTTTTAGCATATCGCTCCTGACAGTTGTCATACTTGTATCTAAACATTTTTATATACACTATGAAACTAAATTTCTTGAAAGCGATTTCATTGATTTCTGCTGTTCTGCTCGGGGCTGCAGCCTGCCAGAAGCAGAATGAATCTGAAATTCACGATACAGTCGTCATCAAGACTGTATTGAAAGCCACGACACCGGCTACCCTTGTCGGAGGCGGAACGGATGCGATTACGATTTTCGCAACCTGTGACTGGTCTGTTGAATGTGAAGACTGGTTTACAGTCGAGCCTTCAACAGGCGGACAAGGTATCAGCGAGTCAGTAATTACGACACAGCCTAATACTACAGGGAAGGACAGAACCGGTACCATCACCCTCAAAGCAGGAACTTATTCAGGGACCTACACATTCGTTCAAGCTGGCAAATGATGGTAAACGAGGACTATAGACGCATTCTTGATTTTTTCTTCAGCGGGACAGAAGTTTCACCGGAATTGAAATCAAAATTCCGTGAATGGCTCAGTGTACACGGCGAAGAACCTCAGACACGTATGCTCCTGGAGGAATATTGGAATTCAGAGTCATCGGTTCCCGGAGAGTTTGACTTGAACGCAGGCCTGGAGAATCTGATGTCCGCAGTTTCCGCAAAGGATAAGGCTCCATCTGCTCGGAAACCGTTCAGTCTCAGGAAGATGACCAAATGGTTCGCAGTCGCTGCCGCAGCAGCCGTCCTCTTCGTTTCAGGGTATTCTGTTTCTGAAATTTCCACCAGGAACCAGAAAGAAACTGTTCTTATGGCGTCCTCCGAAAATGTAAGCTCGTATATCCTTCCTGACGGCACGAAAATCTGGCTGAACAAAGACAGTTGGCTCAGTTATGATGAATCGTTCGGAAGAAAAGACAGACGGGTTGCATTGACAGGAGAAGCATATTTTGAGGTTACAAGAAATGAGGCTTGTCCGTTTATCGTCAAAATGAAAGACGACCTGCAGGTAAAAGTGCTCGGAACCACGTTCAACGTCTGCACTTATCCGGAAGATGAATTATCCGAAGTGATATTGAGGTCCGGCTCCGTGCAAGTGTCTGATGAACAGAGTCATGAACTTGTGATTCTCAAGCCTGACCAGAAATTCTCCCGGACAGGAGGAACCACTGAAGTATCCCAGGTCAATGCAAAGAACTGCTGCAGGTGGTATGAGCGTACTCTTACCTTCGACAATGTAATGTTCAAGGATGTTCTTGAGAATCTTTCCCATAAATATCAGCAGAAGATTACATGCGACACTGAAACCCGTCTTTCAGAAAAACGTATATCATTGACTGTCAGAGACGAATCTTTGACAGATATTCTTGAAATTCTTTCCTCTATGATGCCGGTAAGGTGGTCTGTGCAGGGGGAAGAAGTACTGATTGAAAAGAAACATAAAAAACACTAAATAAATGAAAGGAATTACTAACAATCATCTTTCATTTGCCAGAATCTGTCTTTGTATCTTGTGTGCGGCCTGCATTTCGTTCAGCGCATCGGCACAGAACAAGTCAGTCAAGGTAAATGTGAAGGACGTGACAGTCAAGGAACTTCTTAAAGCCATCGAGGCAGGAAGTACCTACAAGTTCGCATATGTCGATACCGACATCGACCTTTCCGGAAAAGTTACTGTCAATGCAGAGAATGAGGACATCGTGTCCATTCTCAAGAAGGTCCTTCCTGATGTCAATGTCACATTCAGGGACCAGACCATCATTCTGAACAAGAAAGCCCCTTCACAGGCACCTGCACAGAAGGTGGTCAAACAGGGTCCGTGGGTCGTAACCGGTAAAGTCGTGGACAAGGAAGGACAGCCGGTCATCGGAGCAATGATTATCGAACGCGGCACTCAGAATGGCGCGGGCACTGACATCAACGGAAATTATGAGCTCAAGCTGAAGGGTGAGAGTCCTGTTCTGGAGGTGTCACTTATCGGTTACAATACAGTAACTGCTGCATTGACCTCAAATCAGACAAAAGCTGATTTCGTCCTCGAAGAAGAAGCCATCAGACTTGATGACGTAGTGGTCATCGGTTACGGTGTCCAGAACAAGAGGGACGTGACCACAGCGGTTTCATCCATCAAGGCAGAAGATTTCGCCAATACGCCTACGACTGACTTCCGTGAGTCGATGGCTGCCAAAATGCCTGGTGTCCAGGTTCTTAACCTCGGAGGTCAGCCTGACGGAAATGTGACAGTGCGTGTCAGAGGTATCCAGTCCGCGACATCCGGAAACGATCCGCTCTATGTCATTGACGGTATCCCTTGCGACTCGAGGGCATTTGCAAACCTTGACGGAAACGACATTGAGAGCCTTGAAGTGCTCAAAGATGCCTCAGCAGCAGCTATTTACGGTTCAAGAGGTTCTTGCGGTGTCATCATCGTGACCACAAAACGTGGCGGCGGAGAGAAACCTGTAATCTCATATGACGGACAGTTCAGCCTTTCCAATGTGTCCAAGAAAATAGATATGCTCGATGCTTACGAGTTCGCAACCATGTTCAGGGAATCACGTAATGGTTCTTATCTCTTCAGTGAACCTACAGGATCCATCTCAGACCCGTCTGCAGGCCGTCCTGAAGTTTATCACAGGATAGATCCGCTCATCAATGCCTATCTCGAAGACAAGACAGGAACATTGACAAATACCGACTGGCAGGACGAGATTTTCCGCACAGCGCTTTCTCACAAGCATTCGCTCAGCGTTTCTGCAAGGACCAAGAACTACAATTACTATATCGGAGCCAATTATCTCTATCGTGAGGGTACTGTAATCGGCTCAGATTTCGAAAGATACGGCATCCGTGCAAACTTGGACGGAAAGAAAGGCAACCTCAAATACGGAGTAAGCTTCTCCCCTTCCTATTCCAAGACAAATTATGTGAATACTGACTCACAGTATGGCGGTGATGGTATCATCGCATCAGCATTGATGGCTCCACCTATCTTCCCTGCCTACAATTCTGACGGTTCCTACAACTGGGACATGAACGGTTTCCTGAAGAAGAATTCATGGAACACACAGACGAACGAGGTGCTCAACCCTGTTGCACTTGCACTCGAAGTCGATGACGTAAGAGAGAAACTGAACATGGTCGGCAACGTCTATGCTTCATACGAGTTCATCAAAGGCCTTGAGTACAAGCTCACTATGGGAGGCGACTACTACTCATATATCAGGAACTACTACAGACCTTCATACATTCCGCTGAAGGGCGTGAAATACTATGACGCGCCATCTGCTCCTACAGCAGCAAACTATGCGAACTCTTATTTCCACTGGACAATCTCCAACCAGCTTTCATTCAACAGGAAGTTCGGAGACCACTCCATCAATGCAGTAGCCGTCTATGAGGCTGAAAAACAGACTATCCAGACATCAGCGATAAAGGGCACCGGCGTGGTAGGTGATGACAAAGTCAGGACAACCAAAGGCAAGACACTTTCTGTCGATGACACTTACAATAACAAGTACGCCTATACCTTCGCTTCATGGCTCGTCAGGGCACAGTATTCATACAAAGGACGTTACATGCTTTCAGCTTCCATCAGAGGTGACGGTTCTTCAAGATTCGCACCTGACACCAGATGGGGATACTTCCCTGCCGCTTCCATCGGCTGGCGTATTAGCGACGAAAACTTCATGAGAAACGTCAAGTGGCTGAATGACATGAAGATCCGTGTCAGCGTCGGCCAGACAGGTAATGCCCAGATCGGCAACTCCGAATATCTCGCGCTCTACGGAACCACCACCAACGACATGGGCAATGGTGTCATCAACTCCGTCTATCCTAGCCAGATCGCGAACAGCAAGCTCGGATGGGAGAAAAACACCCAGGTCAATGCCGGTTTCGATGCCAACCTCTGGAATGGCCTCCTCGGAATCAATGCTGATTTCTACTATTCCAAGACTACTGATATGCTTTTCGATGTTCCGGTATCTTCAGTTTCAGGTCTCACGACTTCCAACATGAACATCGGATCAATGCAGAACAAGGGTGTCGAAATAACATTGACCTCACACAAGACCTTCGGAGACTTCTCCCTCGGACTCAACGCCAACTGGTCACTGAACCGCAACAAGGTCCTCCACCTCGGCGATGAAGATGCCCCTATCATCAAGGAATCTTCATATGCTGGCGGCTATTACATCACCAAAGTCGGCCAGCCTGTAGGATGCTACTATCTTCTCGTACAGGACGGCATCTTCCACAACCAGGAAGAACTCGATTCATATCCTCATTTCGAAACGACCACCGTCGGTGACTTCCGTTTCGTAGATGCAGACGGCGATGGTATCCTGGACAAGAACAAAGACCGCGTCATCGTGGGCAACTACATGCCTGACTTCTACTATGGATTCGGTATCCAGCTCGGTTGGAGAGGACTCGACTTCGCCGCGAATTTCCAGGGAGTTTACGGCAATGAAATCCTCAACCTCGAAAGACGTTACCTCCTCAATATGGAGGCATCATCCAACATGATGAAGGAGTCTCTCAAGAGATTCCCTTATGGCAACCTCAATAGGGCTACCCGCAAGTCTTCAGGAAACAACGGAGCATGTACCTCCACCTTCCATCTGGAAGATGGTTCTTACCTGAGGCTCCAGAACATCTCTCTCGGCTACACCATGCCGGACAAGTGGTTCCACAGGACAAGCATCTCCAAGATGAGACTTTACATCCAGGCCAACAACCTGTTCACATTGACCCACTACACAGGATACAACCCTGAGGTCAACAAGAGGTCTTCTGATGCTCTCAGACCTGGCGAGGACTACTGTTCTTACCCTCTTTCAAGGACATTCAGCATAGGTATCAACTTTAACCTGTAATCGGATATGAAGAACAAAATCATAAAAATAGCATTGACAGGAACCTTGCTCCTGAGTCTCGCATCTTGCAGCGACAGCTTCTTCGAGCAGTATCCGTCAAACAGCATAACTGAAGGAAACTTCTACAAGACAGACGACGACTTCAATCAGGGCATCTATTCCTGTTACCATAAGATGAAGACCCAGATGGGTTTCTTCCTCAATGAACTCGCATACCGCAGCGACGAGTGCTATCTCGAGTCAATGGCAGTGTCCACCCAGGACAGGTATGACATTGACCATTTCCAGGAGAAGTCCAACAACGGTATCATGAAAAACATCTGGAACGCCTGGTACAACGGCATTTACAGATGCAACGACGTGCTTGTCCACATGGACGGCAAGAAACTCACCAACGGTGACAAATACCGTGGAGAGGCATTGTTCCTCAGGTCATGGTGGTATTTCAGCCTCTACCGCGTATTCGGCGGCGTGCCTGTGACTACCACTGTCGTTTCTCCTTCTGATGCCAAGACCATCGCAAGATGCAGTGACGAGGACATGTACAACAGACTTACCCAGGACCTCAGCGAGGCCATCAGCCTTCTTCCAGCAAAAAGGTCAGCCGAGACTGCCAGGGTCACCAAGATTGCAGCACAGACACTGCTTGCCAAGGTTTATCTTACATTCGGAAAATATCCTGAGGCTCAGAAAGTGCTTGAAGATGCCATGACTGACACGGGATATGGCCTTATGGCAACTACCGCCCAGGTATTCGACATTTCCAACAAGATGAACAAGGAAATCATCTTCGCACTGTACTACAACAAGACCAATGACAATGGACATGGCTACTGGTACAGCACCAACACTGGCGTACTTGCCGACATCACGAATCCTACCAAGCAGTTCAAGTCCCTCTACAGTGCAGAGGACAACCGCTTCAACCTTATTAACACATACACGAAGATAAGCAACTCCCTGTATGCCATGACAAAGTGGATGGATACTTACGACGCACAGTTCACCACCCAGGTCGGCAATGATTTCCCTATGCTGAGATACGCTGACGTTGTCCTCATGTACGCGGAGGCTCTCGGACAGCAGGGCAACATCTCCGAGGCCCTCACATATCTGAACAAGACACGTAAACGTGCAGGACTTACAGAACTCACGGAGGCGGAAGTCGCTGATAAAAAGGCGTTTATACAGGAACTTGCAAGTGAGAGAGGCCGTGAATTCGCTCTCGAAGGCCAGAGATGGTTCGACCTCGTGCGTCTCGGACTCGCAGTCGATTATTTCAAGGGACTCGGATATTCTCTGGACGACCACAATCTCCTGTTCCCTATACCTCAGGACCAGATCGAAATTGTCAATGACAAGTCCATCCTTTGGCAGAACCCTGGTTTTTAATCTTCTTTAACATTGAAAACAATGAAAAAGTTATTGTTCAGCATATTGGCGGTCGCAGGCATCAGCCTGTCAGCAACATCCTGCTGGGATGAGAATATCCCTGAGGCAGGAGCCGCACGTCATCAGGTAACTGACTTGAAAGCCGTTCCTGGTGACGAAGAAGCACAGCTTTCCTGGTCAATGCCGGAAGGCTGGAATCCTACAGAGTACCTCATCACATACACTGACGGAGACAAGATTTCTCTCAGAACATCCGAAAAGAGTTACTCGATCACCGGACTTACCAATGGTGAAACCTACACATTTGAAGTCCAGGCCGTATATGGCGACCTCATTTCAGGCGCAGTAAGTGCAGCGGCAAAGCCGACCACATCGAGATTTGCCGTTTCTGACCTCGTCGCAGAAGGAAGCGCAAACATGGTGATCCTTACATGGACAAAGCCGTCCACAAACGTCACCTCATATACATTGACCTACTCCAGCGACAATACCGCGGCACAGGAAATCAGCATCGAAGCCGACAAGGAGAGTTACACTATAGATGAACTCGAAAATGACGTGATCTACACATTCTCTCTTGTGGCCAACTATGCTAAAGGCCCATCAGAGCCGGCAGTTGCGAAAGCGATGCCTGCACTCGCTGTCCCTTACTTCCTCGACAGGACAACAGCTGCCGTGAACCAGCCTGTCAAGTTCACGTTCAATACAGAAGGGTATCCTTCCGCTACAAATATCAGATGGACATTCCCTGACGGAAAAATATTGACAGGAACCGAAGTTTCATATGGTATCCCTTCATCAGGCACCCAGCAGGTAATCCTCACCATCCATCTCGGAGACAAGGACAAGAGCTGGAATATCGAGCTCCAGATCCGCGACTATGTAGTCAACTTTAACGAGTGGGTTTGCGTAGGCGCCAATTACAACGGATTCAAGGGTACCTGCCCTGTATTCTCCCCTGACGGAAAGACTGTCTATATCATAACCTTCAACAAGACGACCTGCCTGTATGCATTCAATGTGGAGACAGGTGAGAAGATTTGGGTTTATGAACCTTCAGCCGCATCTGGCAGTTACAATCCTTTGACTGTCAACCCCGTAACAGGCGACATCTATTTCGGAACCACAGCCAACGGCCAGTTCTACTGCGTGAATGCAAAGGGTGATCTCAAATGGAAATTTGACGGAGCAGGTTCAATGAAGAGTGCGGCTCCTGCCGTAAACAAAGACGGCAGCGTGGTGTTCATTGGTGATGGGGCAGGCAATATCTTCGCCCTCGATGCTGCAAGCGGCTCTAAAAAATGGTCAGCCGCTCTCGGATCTGCTGCCGCTGGACTTCTTGTCAATGGCAATGAACTCGTTGCCGGAGCAGTAAACGGAACGGTAACATTCTACAACACCGCAGATGGCACAGTCATTACGTCTCTCAAATTCCCATGCATGACCGACATCACAGGTTTCGCGGTCGGAAATGACAAGAGAACAGTCTATCTCCCTGCAAAAACAGCGATGTGTTCATTCGACCTGGAGACCAGGGCCATATTGGTAGAATCGCTGTCTGTGGCAGACAACAACCTCTATGAGCCTGTAGTTGCACCTAACGGAAATGTCTATGTGGCAGGAAAAGACAACTGTGTCTATTGCATCGACAAGGACCTTACCAGGGTTGTATGGAAATACCAGCACACAGATGCTGCCGGCAAGGTTGTAAATGCGTTCAACTACTCTCACCCTTGCGTGGATACAGAGAACCATCTCTACATCACCTCAGGTCAGACAGGGAATGTGTCGTACATCTTCAATGCTGACGGAACAGTCAAGGAATCATGGACTTACGGTTCATCCAACCAGCAGAAACAGATGGGTGGAAACAACTATCTGAACGGCGTCTTCTATTCTGCATTCGTAGGAAATACCGGGGACAACGGAGCATTCTACGGCAAATATGTAGGCGGTGAAAGAGCCAATACTTGGAGCACCCACGGCGGTGACATCTGCGGCTCATGCTGTTTGAAATAAGAGACAATAAAAATCATTGAAAATGAAAAACTTGAAAATATTTTCAATCATAGCCGCAGCATTGGCCATACCTGCATTTGTCGCCTGCACGGACGACGACAGTGCTAAGGTTCAGAACCTGGCTGCAAAAGCAACCATCACACAAGGTGGCTACTATTCTGCTGACGGAAGTCTGAAGACTCCGACCTGGGGCAAAGAGGACAAAGCCGCCATTATGCTCTATGCTGACGGAAAACTCAGCAAGGCGACGGCGACCCCGCTTCTCAGCGGAAGCACAACTGCACAGTTCCTGTTCAACATCCTCGCCAACAGGGAGGAGACGGACGTGTTGAGCTGGTATCCTGCCGATGCTGAAATCTCATTCAGCGGACATGACGTTACTGTAAATATCCCTACCGAGCAGACAGGCAACGAAATTCCTGTCATGTTCGGAATGGACAGGCAGAACGTGAACCGCTACGAAGGATGCAAGTTCACGCTGAAGCCTGCCGGCTGCATGGTCTATGTCAATGTCGCTATGGGTGACTATGATGTCAAGTCGCTGGAACTCACTGCAAAAGGAGGCGAGAATATCGCGGGAACCGTCACTGTCAATACAGACAACGGTACTGCTGTGGCAACTGCTGCTTCTGTCAAGGTTACTCCTGCCGCACCGGTCGATTGCAGGACTGCATCCGTATCGATTCCTGTATATTGCGCTCCTGTGACATTGACTAAAGGCATTTCCGTAAAGATTACCACATCTGCGGGGCAGACCATCACATCTTCAGTAAATGATGAAATGGTACTTACGTCCGGCGGAAAATACAATACCGCGAAAGTGGCTGAAGGCGAGTCCACTGAACTCGTTTTCTGCGGGGACAATCATGTTTATGTCATCAATGCCAGCACGGCAAAAGATACTTACAAAGAGGGTATCCTCTGGAGCCTTGACGTGAAGACTCTTGCTCCTGTACTCGGTCTGGCCGAAAACAGATGCGACCATCTGGACGAGTGCAAGTTCGTGGACAACGGAACCAAGCTTCTGCTTACAAGCTCTTACGGCTGGTGCGCGCTTCTGGACTATGCGACGGGGAAAGTCCTCTTCCATACCACTCAGACACCGAATGCCCACTCGGCGGAGTTCATTCCGGGCGGATATGTTGCAGTGGCCACTTCTGTCGGTTCGACTACATTGCATAATAGTGTACAGCTCTACAGCATCGACAAGAGCGAGAAGATTCTTGCCAGCGCAGAGTTATATTCCGGTCACGGTGTAGTCTGGGATTACAGCAGAAACGTGCTTTACGGTGCAGGTGGAGATCTCATCAAAATTTTCAATCTTACACTTGGAGCAAACCCTTCAATAACATTGAAAAAGACCATCAAGGCACCTAAGAACGGTATCCACGACCTGATGCGAGTGGACAACAACACGCTCACCGTCGCAGGTGACCACGCTTATCTTTTCAATGTCGAGACAGAATTGTTTACGGAAATGACTCTTTTCAGCGGTTCTTCATCCATCAAGTCATTGAACTACAACGGTGAGACCGGTGAAATCTGGTACACTGACGCCACCATTCCTGAAGGCAGTCAGAGCTGGTCGTCCCAGAAGATCAGATACAGCACCAACAAAGACGGCTCCAGTGCCGAGCGTATCATCAAGGTTCCGGATATGGATATGTACAAGGTGAGGGTGAAGAACTGGTAGTTTTGTAAAAAAATGCCTATTTTTGTATGTTAAATGCTTAACGACGACAGGCAATTATTGAACAAGATAGCAGATGGGGATGTCAAAGCACTTGGCATCCTCTATGTGCTATATGCTTCAAGGGTGCGTAATTTGCATTCAGCTTGCTGAAGAACTCATCGGAAGCGGAAGATCTGACTCAGGACCTGTTCTTGAAAATCTGGAACACGAGAGAGAATCTGAGAAGCGTGGATTCATTGCAGTCCTACCTTTTCAGCATGACTCACAATTCGGTGCTCAACTTGATCAAGCACAAGAACGTAAAGGACAGGTATCGTGACCACGCCGCTGATACGCACACTGAAGAATATGAGCCGTTGTCGCAAATAGATACCGCCCAGTTGCTGCAGAATATCGATGAGGCGCTGGAGCGGATGTCGGTATTGCGTAAGACCATCTTCAAGATGCACAGATATGAACATAAGACATATCAGGAAATAGCTGATGCTCTGATGATCAGTCCGAAGACAGTACAGTACCACATATCTTGCGCATTGTCCGAGTTGCGGAAATTATTATAAAAACACATAATTTATATGAAACGTAATTTACTGATTTTAGCTGTTGCTGCATTGGGCATTGTCTCTTGCGGAAACAATGAGCCGCAGTATGCGAACAGGGCGGAGAAAATCGTCGCAGAAATTCACAACCCCGCTTCCAAGTATGTTGTAGTTGCTTGTCACAGAGGTGATTGGAGGAACTACCCGGAAAACTCCATTCCTGCCATCGAGTCCATTATCCGTATGGGTGCGGACATCATGGAGCTCGACCTCAAGCTCACCAAGGACAGCGTTCTGGTCCTGTCTCATGATGCCACTCTGAATCGCTGCACCACAGGAAAAGGCCTCGTAAGCGATTATACGTTGGACGAAATCAAGCAGATGCGACTGAAGAGAGCACACGGTGTCGCTACGGATTCACTCCGCATGCCTACCCTCCGCGAGGCACTCGAATGCTGCAAAGACAGGATTTGTGTCAATGTGGACCAGGGATATGAGTACTACGATATGGTACTGGCCATCACTGAGGAACTCGGTGTGACCGACCAGATTCTCATAAAGGGCAAGAAACCGGTAGCGGAGGTTGCTGCCAAAATGGCTGAGCATGAGCACAATATGATGTACATGCCTATCATTGACATCCAGAAGGAACATGGTCAGGCTCTCTTCAACGAATATATGGAGACAGGCACAGTTCCTCTTGCTTATGAGGTTTGCTGGAAGAAGACGACTCCTGAGGTTGAGGACTGCTTCAAGAAGATAATCGCTTCAGGCTCAAAGCTTTGGATTAACACTATCTGGGGAAGCCTCTGCGGCTATCTCGATGATGACAAGGCTCTCGACTGCGGCAATCCTGCTGAGGTTTATGACAAGGTCATCGCATATGGCGCGTCAATGATTCAGACGGACCGTCCTGAGCAGCTGATCAGCTATCTCCGTAAGAAAGGACTTCACGACTAGAGAAGGGAACGGAGATGTTTGACTTCTTCAATATGAGCGCACCGTCAGCAGTCAAAGTTGCGCCTGAAAATGCTGACAAAGTCTGGAAGCGTAAGCGTTTCCAGACCTTTTTGACTATCACTTTCGGCTATGCCCTCTACTATGTGTGCCGCATGTCGATGGGCGTAATGAAGCAGCCGCTTATAGATGCGGGCCTGCTCAATGCAACCCAGCTCGGTATCATCGGCGCCTGCCTCTACTGGTGCTATGCCGTGGGCAAATTCGTGAACGGCTTCCTTGTGGACACTGCCAATGTCAAGAGATTCATGGCCGCTGGCCTGATCGCTTCTGTTGCCGCCAACTTCATAATGGGAGTGCTGGGCGTTTCCGCAGCCAAGGCAGGACTCAGCAGTTCATTGATATTCATCCTTTTTGCGATAATGTGGGGAATCAACGGCTGGGCTCAGTCAATGGGTGCTCCGGCCGCTATCGTGGCATTGTCCAGATGGTTCCCGCTCAAGATACGCGGAACTTATTACGGATTCTTCAGCGCGTCCCACAACATTGGTGAAGGCCTTTCATTCATATTCGTCGGCTCCATCGTGGCTGCGTTCGGATGGAAATGGGGCTTCTTCGGTGCGGCCTGTGCCGGCATATTGGGGGTTATCCTGATACTGCTCTGGCTTCACGACACACCTGAAAGCAACGGTCTGCCTCCGGTTGAGGTTCTCTCCGGTGAGAAGACTCAGCAGGAGTATGACGCGGACAAGACCGCAGCCGGAATGTCCGCAGGCAAGGACAATTCAGAGGCTCAGACTCAGGAAACCAGAAGGATACAGAGAGCTGTGCTCAGGAATCCTGGAGTGTGGATATTGGCATTGTCCAGCGCATTCATGTACATGAGCCGCTATGCCATCAATGAATGGGGAACTATTTTCCTGCAGGAGACATACGACTACGAATTGACAGCAGCGGCAGCCATCATCGGCATCAACCCTATCTTCGGAGTTCTCGGAACCGTATTTTCAGGCTGGTTTTCCGACAAGGTGTTCAAGGGTGACAGAAAATATCCTGCATTCGTCTCAGGAATTCTCGAGGCGATCGCGCTGTTCCTGTTCCTCTTCGGCGGCGGAAGCAAGTTCGTGCTTGTCCTGTCAATGGTTCTCTTCGGTGTCGCTATCGGAGTGCTCATCAGCTTCATAGGCGGACTGATGGCGATCGACCTTGTGCCGAGAAAAGCCACCGGTGCTGCTCTCGGAATTGTCGGCATGGCATCATACGCTGCAGCAGGTATCCAGAATATCGTTTCCGGACTCTTGCTGGACGGCAACACTTTCGAGACAGTGAACAAACTTGGTGAAACTGTTGTAAGACACGACTTTACCTATGTCAGCTGGTTCTGGTTCGGAGCAGCTGTCATATCATTCCTGCTCCCGGTCCTGAACTGGAGACGCAAACAGCAGGAAATCTGATAATACAGGACTTCTACAGATCCGTTCCCCGCAGTTCTATTCCGTCGGCATCCCAGTCTATCTGGTCGGTATCCGGTTCGTTGAATGGCTGCAGGAACGGATTGTGCGTTCTCTCATCCGCAATACTGCTGGTTCCTCCGTGTCCCGGGAAAACCGTGACATCCGCAGGCAGGACCAGCAGTTTTTCCATAATGCCTACGATCAGCTGGTCGTAATCTCCTCCTGGCAGGTCGGTCCTCCCGATGCAGCCGGCGAAAAGCGTATCTCCCGTGAACAACGCCTTGTCAGCGGCATCGTACAGGCAGACGCCTCCAGGAGTGTGCCCGGGGCTCGATATGACAGTGAACTCGGTCTTGCCGAAACTCAATGTCTGATTCTCGGTGAGGGGCAATGTGCAGAAAGAAGTATCGACACTCTTCAGGCCGAAACGCCTGCCGTAATCGTCCTTGAGCAGGTAGTCATCCTCCGGGCTCATATAGACCGGAATATCATATTTTTCGGCACATTCTTTCACGCCGTAGATATGGTCGGGATGCGCATGGGTGAGCACTATCATCTTGGGAGTCAGGCCTTTCTCCGCGATTTTGGAATACAGGGCTTCCGCCTCTCCGGCAGTGTAGAAACCCGGGTCAATGATGGCGCACTCACCGGTTTCGTCACCGGCGACATAGCAGTTTACCTCGAAGGGATTGAAGTGGAATGTCAGTACTTTGAGCATAGTGATTGTCGTTTTGAACAGCACATTTTGGCAAAATTAAGAAAAACCACTTTGTTTTCCTTGTGAAAGTATCGTATTTTTGCACTACAACACGTTCACAAGAAAACTATGCATATCGGAATAGCAGGCAACATAGGTTGCGGGAAAACGACATTGACCCGTATGCTCTCGGAGCATTATGGGTGGACTCCCAAGTACGAGGCGGTCACCTATAACCCTTATCTGGAGGATTACTACAAGGATATCAAGCGCTGGTCTTTCAATCTCGAGGTGTATTTCCTGACCCAGAGGTTCAAGGACGTGCTCGAGATCGCCCATTCCGATGATGTCATCATCCAGGACAGGACCATCTTCGAAGGTGTATATATCTTCGTGGCCAACAACAAGGCCATGGGAAATCTCACGGACCGCGACTACGAGACCTATATGGACCTTTTCCGTCTGATGATGTCGCTTGTGAAGGCCCCTGATCTTCTCATCTACCTGAAATCTTCAGTTCCGCATCTGGTGGCCCAGATACAGAAACGCGGAAGAGAATATGAGAAAAGCATTGAACTTGAGTATCTTGAGGGACTCAACGAGCGCTACGAAAAGTGGATCGCCGAGTACCCGGGCAGGGTGCTGACCATCGATGCTGACGGTCTCGATTTCCAGAACCGTCCGGAAGACTTCGCGTCCATCACCGACAAGATAGATTCAGAACTGTACGGCTTGTTCTAGCAGTACTTTTCCTGCCGTTCAGAAAAGCATTGCCAGATGATAGGCGAAGAACGCCATCAGCCAGGCTACAATCATCGTATAGACGCAGCAGGCTATTGCCCAACGCCATTTTCCGGTCTCATTCTTTATCGCCACGAATGTCGCTATGCACGGGAAATACAGCAGGATGAATACCATGTAGGACAATGCCGCAGCCGGCGAAATGTCCTTCAGCAGCGCACTCTGAAGCTGGGTGTCCTCGCTAAGGTCCTGTCCTTCCGAGACCTTCGCCCCGTCTGCATACATCACGCCCAACGTGCTGACTACAAGTTCTTTGGCGGCGATACCCGTAAGCAGCCCCACATCCATTTTCCAGTTGAAGCCGAGCGGCTCCATGGCAGGTGACACCAGCCTTCCGAGCTGGCCGATATATGAGTTCTCCTGTTGTGCGGCATAGAGTGAGTCGATCTGCCCGGCGAGAAGAGACACCTCCGGGGTAGCCTCTGCATTGACCTTGTCGGAAACTGCGGCGGTGTAGGCTTCCTGGGCGACGGACAGTTCCTTGCTCTTAGGGAAATAGCCTAAGAACCAGATGATTATGGAGCATACAAGGATGGTGGTGGCCATTTTCTGCAGATATTGCTGGCCCTTTTCCCAGGTATGACGCCAGATGGCTTTTCCGGTAGGAACCCTGTATGGCGGAAGTTCCATAACGAAAGGCAGATCATCGTCTTTCACGAATTTGCTCAGCAGGATGGCGGAGAATATCGCGAGCACGATACCCAGCATATAGATGCCGAGCAGGGCAAGCGCCGCATTGTGCGGGAAAAACGCTCCGGCAATCAGCACGAAGATAGGCAGTCTTCCGGCACAGGACATGAACGGAATGATGGCTATGGTTATCATCCGGCTCTTTCTGCTCTCGATTGCACGTGTCGCCATAATCGCAGGCACATTGCAGCCGAAGCCCATCACCATAGGGATGAATGACTTGCCGTGCAGGCCGATCTTGTGCATCAGCTTGTCCACGATGAATGCGGCTCTGGACATATATCCGGAGTCCTCCATCAGGGAGATGAAGAAGTAGAGTATCAATATGTTAGGCAGGAACACCAGCACGCTTCCCACACCGGAAATCACGCCGTCCACTACCAGGTCCTTCATCCATCCGTCCGGCATTATGGATGCCACGAATGCTCCGAATTTGCCGACCAGCCAGTCGATCCACTGCATCGGATAGTCGCCCAATGAGAATGTCGCCTGGAAAATGAGATAGAGTATCGCGATAAATATCGGGAACGCTATCCACTTGTTCGTCACGACAGCATCTATCTTGTCCGTCAATGTCTTTTTGGGTGTTATGTCCAGGTGCGGCTTGTATGTCTCGGCGAGCGCGCCCTGGATGAAGGCGTACTTGGCGTCCACGATGGCCGACTCGGTGTTCGTATGCAGCAGGTCTTCGATTCTGTTCTCTTCTTCGGTCCGCGCTGTTATGATTTCATCCCTGTTCGGAAGAGTCTCGATGACCTTCTCTATATCTTTGTCGTCTTCTAAGTACTTGATTGCCAGATATCTTGTGGAGTACTTGTCCCTCAGCGAATGGTTCTTCTGAAGAAGAAGTTTTATACGGTCAATGCTCTTTTCGAGTTCGGCTCCATGGTTGATGTGGATATGTCTGGCGAGTTTCGCGTCGCTCTGAGTATATATCTGGATGACAGTGTCGAAAAGCTCCGGAATTCCGGTTCCGTCACGGCTTATAGTAGGGCAGACAGGCATACCTAAGAGATAGCCCAACTGCTTGATGTCCAGCTTGTCACCTTTCGCCTTCAGCTCATCGTACATATTCAGGGCCATCACCACTCTGAGGTTCATGTCGATAACCTGGGTGGTGAGGTACAGATTCCGTTCAATGTTGGATGCGTCCACGACATTGATGACGACATCTGGCACATTGTTAATCAGATTCTTGCGTACATAGAGCTCCTCAGGGCTGTAGGCGGAAAGCGAGTACGTTCCCGGCAAGTCCACAAGCACGAACTTGTATCCCTTATATTCGAAAGAGCCCTCTTTGGCATCCACGGTCACGCCGCTGTAATTGCCCACGTGCTCGTGCGAGCCTGAAGCTATGTTGAACAGTGAAGTTTTACCGCAGTTTGGATTTCCCACAAGCGCCACCCTGATGACGTGGCCCCGCTCCTCGGCGAGGTTGCTCATCATCTTGTTCAGCGACCATTCCTCATCACAGTCGTCAGCAAAAATGGTGTCGAATGCGTGGTCCTGCTGCATGGCTTTCTTGGCCTCGCTTTCGCCGATCACCTCTATCTGGTCGGCCTCGCTCCGTCTCAATGAAAGTTTGTAGCCAAGTATCTCATATTCAATGGGATCTCTCAGCGGAGCATTGAGAACCACCGTCACTTTCTTTCCGGCGATGAAACCCATCTCAATCAGACGCTTCCGGAAGCTCCCGTGGCCGTTCACCTTTACGATGACGCCCTGCTCTCCGGTGTTCAAATCAGATAATTTCATACTATCAAAAATTTTTAATTCTTCCTTGTCCGCCGTTGCCGCCTACTCCATTGAATTCATGTCAATGAGGTTGTTCAGCAGTGCGTACACGGTCAGGCCGGCCACAGTCTTGATGCCGGTTTTTCTCGTTATGTTCTTCCTGTGAGTTATCACAGTATATATGGAAATGCAGAAATGGTCTGCTATCTCCTTGTTCTGCATGCCTTTGGCCACACATACCAGTATCTCCTTCTCCCTCGCGGACAGCTCTTCTCCTTCTGCCTTCGCCTCATTTGGGACTGATTTCAATGTAGAAGTCAGCTTCTGCTCTATCTCATCGGATTTGTCTGACAGATAGATGGTCGCATCATAGCCTGCCGCAATACCGGCATCCATAGCAGATGAAAGCAGCGCTACCACAGGTACATCCAGAATGTTTTTTATCGTATCCTGTCCTGCAGATCGGCCCGACCTGTCAAAAGCCGCCATATCCACGATGACAATGTCGGTATCATATTCTCCCAACTGCTTCTCCGGCTCCTCAGACACATACTGAAGCATACCGCAGACATCGAAGCCGGAAAAATTGTCAATGACGTGCCTGATGCCCTCAGCAATGATTACTGACGGCTCGATTATGAGAATTTTTCTTACTGGCTCTCTCATTTTTCCGTTACTCCCAATGCCTTTTCCCTTGCCGCCGCCATAGGGACAAGAATTTCATCTTCAATATAAGTGTGTTTCCCCAGATCATCCTCCAATCTGTACAGACAATCCAGCACATCCTGTATGAGATTGCTGTCGCAGCTCTGAGGCAGGTACTTCATTACTATATTCTTGAGGTCGTTCAGCTTCTCCTCCACATTCGAATGGCTCTCCTCATACTGCCCGATTCTGTAGCCTGTCCCTGTGACAGCCCCTTCAGAAAGTTCCTTGATATACGGGAACACTGTCGCCTCCTCATATTCGAAATGCTTCAGAATCTCGCTCTTGTACCCTTTATAGAATCGCGTAAGAATCTGGCAATGCTTCTCGTCGCAATCCTTGATCATCTTATTGACAGCCTTTTCCAATGTCTCCAAAGCCTTTCCCATATAATAATGGTGCGAATAGTGAAGATACGTCACTATATCCTTCATGCTGCTTCTCGAAATCTCCTCTTTGGAAGGGACATAATTGTCAATGATATATATCTTGCTGATCAGCAGAAGCGTATGAGGATTGACATTGCTTTCGGCGCAAACCTCTTCTATCGTTTTTTCTCCGAATCCGAAGTTTATGCCGAGTCGGCGTATAACCCCTAAAAGTCTATGGTCTGCGTCAGGCAAATCTGCCATTTTCATCCCCGTAGAGAGCAGTTTCCCATTATGTTTATCTGTCAATGTCATAATTCCATAGTTAAACAAAGCAAAGTTAATAATCTTAACCGAAAGTAAAAGCGGTGCTCCTTCACAGGAAACCGCTTTCAACAACAATCAAAAGGATTCACTTTAACGTATGTAATCTTTTCCAGCTAACTTTGTAATCTTTGTGTGTCTTTCCGGTATATATTCCTTTTCTCATCGGTCGTGTGCCTCCAGCACACTCATTCTTCAAAAAGTAATCTATCCTCGAAAAACCATCACAAATCTTTACCAAGTTATTTTTAAAAGATTACATTATGGCTTATAATCTCAATCCAACGACTGCAAAGTTACATTCAAGGGAAATACTGCACAATCCCCAATAATGGTTAAATTTGCAGAGAAAAAACATAAGGAAAAATGAGTAAGAACACACGGAAGAAACTTGAACTTCATATGCCCGGCAAGCGTCTGCTTCTGCACGCCTGCTGTGCCCCTTGCTCTTCTGCAATAGTAGAATGCCTTGTAAATCAGGGTATTAGGCCAGTGATATTCTATTCCAATTCGAACATTTTTCCGGAAGAAGAATACCTCAAGCGCCGTAACGAATGCATCCGCTATGCTGAAGAGACAGGATTGGATATAGTCAATGATGACTACTGCCACGAAGACTGGCGATGCATAGCCAGAGGCCTGGAACACGAAGGGGAAAGAGGCGCAAGATGCTCAGAATGTTTCAGATACCGCTTGGAGAGAGCAGCCTCCTATGCGCACCGTAACGGCTTCGACGTGCTCGCCACCACCCTCGCTTCTTCCAGATGGAAAGATCTGTCTCAGGTCAATGCAGCCGGAGCCTATGCCTGCGGCCTTTTCCCGGGCGTCACCTGGTGGGATATGAACTGGCGGAAGGGCGGACTTCAGGAAAGGCGCAACGAAATCATCCGCGAGCACGGATTCTATAACCAGTTGTACTGCGGATGTGAATTCAGCCTCGCCACATCTGAGGCCGTCAAGAAGGAACGTTAGTACAGAAGATCCGGATTGTCCTTGTGGTCGCTTGAAAGGAAATCGAAGTGGCTTGAATGCCAAGTCCACGTGAAAAGCACACCGGAAGCGGCATCTTTCATCGTAACCGTCTGGCGGAACACCTTGCTGAACCGGATTTCCCGACCGGAAGAGACCATCTCGCCCAGGCATTTCCATCCGCCTGCAGTGAGTCCGAACACATAAATCGCTGTCCCGTTTCCGGAAGCGGAACGCACGCCGACCACAAGTTCCATCTCCCCGTCATCGGTAAAGTCGTGAGGTCCGACTACGTACTCATTGGTTTTCAGCTCATTACCTCCGTTGAATCCTATTTTCGGATAAGTCTTTCCGGAAGAAGTCGTCATGTTCGGCTTGCCGTCAATGAACAGGACCGTCCTTTTTCCCGATGCGTCTTCCACAGCCGTGACAGCGCTGTTCCCATAGTAGAAAGTGAGAACTTTGAACGCTTTTCCATAAGAGGAGAAGGTCAATGTCTTGCCCGCAGAACCGCATTGGGCTGCAGTAAAAGCAAATCCGCCCTCCAATCCAGAGATGAAGGGCGTCTGTGCTATAGCATTGAAAGCCAATGCTTCAAGTATCATGACTGCCACGCAGGCAGCAAATGTCTTCAGTGTTCTCATCAGAATGCAAAGTTAGAAAAAAATCGCATTCCTTCAGAAGACTGTCCGTCAGATTTCAGTGAGAAGTCCCTCTTCAAGGTCCTGTGCGGCGGTCTGCTTGATTTTGTAGTGGAGCTTCTTGCCTGTAGCATTGAGCGGGATCTCCTCCACGAACCTGTAGTAGCGAGGACGTTTGAAATTGGCTATGAACGGGCTTTCCTTGCAGAACGCATCCAGCTCTTCTACTGTCAATGAGTCATCACCTTTGATGACATAGGCTGTGACAAGCTGGCCTCTGACTCTGTCCGGGACAGCAGTGACGATGCAGTCCTTGACCTTAGGGTTCATGTTGAGGACTTCTTCCACCTGGGTAGGATAGATATTCTCGCCTGAAGATATGATCATGTCGTCCTTTCTGCCCACGATGGTCACGAAATGGTTCTTGTCCCATGTGGCCAAGTCATTGGTATAGATGAAATCCTTGTAGTATTTTTTGCTCGTCTCTTCAGGGTTGTTGTAATAGCAATAAGGGGATTTTGCCGGGCTGCTGATGATTACTTCGCCCACTTCCACACCGTCGGTGGCAGCCAGTTCCTCCGGCTCGGCCTTGCGGTCTTCGAATACTTTCACCACTCTTACATCGTCGTCGATGCAGGATGCCCCTGCCGTACCTGCGTATTCAGGAAGGTCAAACGGGCGCAGGAACGTGTTCACGAAAGTCTCGGTGGTTCCGTATCCGTTGAATATGTTGTGAGTCAGCACTTTCTGGTATCTTATGCAGGATGCTTTCTCCAGCGGGCTGCCCATGGTCACAATGCCCCTGAGCGAACTTATGTCCTTCGGGTTGCTTTCCTGTGCGTCGGCGAGGTCTTCCAGCACGGTAGGTACTCCGATCAGGAAGGAAATGTGGTATTTCCCGACATATTCCAATGTTTTCTCTGCATTGAACTTGCCCATGATTACCATGCAGCCGCCGGCGTACAGTGTCGGGCAAGGTCCTGCGCAGTGGAGTCCTCCTCTGTGGAACCAAGGCGTGGTGTTCATCGTGATGTCCCTGTAGCTCATCGGAAAATGAATCATCACGTCGTGGCTGGAGAGAACTTCATTGATGCTGGTGAGCGGAACTGCTTTCTGGCGACCGGTCGTTCCAGAGGTGTATAGTCTGGTGGTCTCGTCATATATGTTGAGTTCATATGGCGGGACAGGGTCCTCAGTGGTAGAGTTGCCTACATAGTCATTGTATGAGAGGATGTCGCCGTGGCTTGTCGCGTCCGTGACGATAAGTCTTTCCGGCTTGAAGGTGGCAAGACTTACGGCTTCAAGTATCTCGGCTTCCCTCTTGGAGTCGAAAAGCAGGATGCGCGGCTTGGAGTCATCTATGTTCTGTGCGATTTCACCAGGGCTGAGGCGGTAGCTTACCGGACAGTTCACAGTGTGAAGTTTGTGGCAGGCCACATATACAAATACGAATTCCGGGCAGTTGAGGAGCTGGTACATTATCACGTCTCCTTTCTTCATTCCGTCCCTGAGCATGGCTGCGGCGAACTTGTTGCTTTCGCGGTTCAGTTCATCGTAGGACCATCTTCTGTCCGTGTCAGGATATATCAGGGCGCCTCTGTTTCCATATCTCCTGACATTGCGCATAAAGCCGGCAATCCAAGTGTATTCTCTTTCGAAAATCTGTCTGAATTCTGTGTTCATGTCGTTTAGTGTATTCTTGTTTGTAAATTGTTACGGCTGCAAAATTATAAAGGAGGGCCGAATGGACTAAATTTTTGTGATTAGATGCCTCCATATTTGATGAAATCCGGTAAAGAGTGGTGAAAAGCCGCATTTTGTGGCAAAACAATGACTGTTTTTACCGGGCAGATGCAACAAATAGGAGATTTTCCGCATCTAAAAAAAGGTTATTGACACAGATTTTATGAGAAAATTGAGAAATATATTGCTTTTGGCATTGACCTGTCTGCCGGTACTGTCGTGCTCGGTGCTGGGCAGTGACATGCTCTATGACATCGCCGGGATAACGCTGCGGATTTATCGTAGTGACGCGGACGGAAATGATTCGCTGAACCCGGATGTGAATGCTGGAGGGTTTGACCCGGGCAAGGTGACTGTCGTGTGGGAAGGAAAGACGTATCGCGTGGAGGAGTCTGAGGATTCCGGCGTTTCCCCAATGACCTATCTTCCGATATTTTACGGGCTCAGGCTGAGTACCGACAACTTCGGAAAATGGTATTTCTGGTTCGGGGAACTGAGCGGTGAAGATGACATTGACAATAAGGACCTCGTTATCGACTGGGGCGACGGAACATCTGACACCATAACTGTATATAACAGGTTGAAGTGGAAGGTCAATGGAGAGCCGTCGATTACAAGGCGTTTCTACATCAATGGGGTGAAGCAGAATTCTGACATTCCGGTCTTCAAATTTGTCAAATGAAGACTTCTGTTGTTCAATAGAAGCCATACTTTTTGACGCGAATGATAAATTTCTTACTTTTGTACCGTCGCTGTTCTGGCAGATGTCAGGAAAGTGACGGCATTGTTTTGTAAACGCGTTTAAACTAAAGAATTATGCATATAGCTATCGCTGGTAATATCGGCAGCGGCAAGACCACATTGACACGGATGTTGGCTACGAGATATGGTTGGACTCCGAAGTACGAGTCTGTGGATTTTAACCCGTATCTGTCTGATTTCTATGATGATATGAGCAGATGGTCGTTCAATCTCCAGATTTACTTCCTGAACAAGAGGTTCAAGGACGTGGTGGATATCTCCAAGAACAGCGAAACTATCATCCAGGACAGGACCATCTATGAGGACGCCAAGATTTTCGCGCCTAACCTGCACGATATGGGCCTCATGAGTTCCAGGGATTTCGATACATATTCAGACCTGTTCGATCTGATGATGTCTCTGGTGAAGATGCCTGACCTGCTCATCTATCTCAAGTCTTCCATTCCTAATCTTGTGTCCCAGATCCAGAAAAGGGGCAGGGAATATGAGAAGACTATCCGTATCGACTATCTTACCGGACTGAACGAGCGTTATGACAAGTGGATAGACTCTTACAAGGGACATCTTCTCGTCATTGACGCGGACAAATACAAGTTCGGAAACAAGGAAGAGGATTTCGAGGCAGTGACCGATATGATTGACTCAGAGCTGTTTGGCCTTTTCCCGTCTCAGGAAACTAAGTAAAGTATATTTTATATGACAACAAGACCGACAATTATCGATTTCGTTGAGAAATACACTCGCGAGTTCGCGTCTCACGTTTTCTTGCGTGAGAAACCGGCTGACCATTGGACCGAAACGACATTTGAACAGACCCGCCTTGAGGCTTACAGAGTGGCTGCAGGACTTATGGCTCTCGGCCTGAACAAGGGAGACAAAGTATCGCTGCTTTCTGAAGGCCGCAACATGTGGGTTATCGGAGAACTCGGTATTCTGTATGCCGGAGCTGTCAATGTTCCTCTTTCCATCAAACTGGAAGAGGGCAGTGACTTGGTTTTCCGAATCAAGCATTCCGATTCCCGTTTCGTGATGGTTTCGGGAACGCAACTTCCTAAGGTAAGACGTATTATGGCTGAAATTCCGGGCGTGGAGAAAGTCATTGTGCTGGACGACCTTGCGGAATATAAGGAGAATGAGATACCGATGTCCGAGGTTCTGAAACTCGGCGACAAGTTCATGAAGGAGAATCCGGGAGCGCTCGAGGAGAGATACAAGTCCATCGGACCGGATGATTATGCCAACATCAGCTATACCTCCGGCACCACTGCAGACCCTAAGGGTATCCTCCTGACTCACAGGAACTACACTGCCAATGTGGAGCAGGCTCATTCTGTGGTTGCGATTCCAGAGGAAGCCGTGATGCTTATCATTCTGCCTCTCGACCATTGCTTCGCCCATGTTGCTGGTTTCTATACGATGATGTCCTATGGCGGAAGTATCGCCACCGTTCCGGTCGGAAAGACTCCTATGGCATCACTTAAGAATATCCCGGTGGCCATCAAGGAGGTAAGACCTCACGTGATGCTTTCTGTTCCTGCACTCGCACGTAACTTCAAGAAGAATGTCGAGGCTGGAATCAAGGCCAAGGGTCCTAAGGTGGAGAAACTCTACAACTTCGCATTGAACCTGGCCATTTCATATAATAAGGAGTATTACAATAGAGGCGGATTCTTCCAGCTCTGGAAAAAACCTCTTATGGCTCTCTTCGACAAGATCATCTTCAAGAATGTACGTCAGGGATTCGGCGGCAGGATGATGTTCTTCGTGGGCGGCGGTGCGCTTCTGGATATCGAACTCCAGAGATACTACTGCGCCATCGGTATTCCGATGTTCCAGGGCTACGGCCTTTCTGAAGCTACACCTATCATTTCAGCAAACTCTTTCGACGCCTGCATCTTCGGTTCGTCCGGCCGTGTAGTGAAGCCGATGGAAATCAAGATCTGTGACGGGGACGGCAAGTCGCTCGGCTATGGCGAGAAAGGCGAAATCGTCATCAAGGGCGAGAATGTGATGGCAGGCTACTGGAAGAACCCTACCGCAACTGCTGAAACAGTTGTTGACGGCTGGCTCCATACTGGAGATATGGGCTATATGAGGGACGAGACCTTCCTTTATGTGGTAGGCCGTTTCAAGTCATTGCTCATTTCCGCTGACGGCGAGAAATATAGTCCGGAAGGATTTGAGGATTCGCTTACTGACAGTTCGAAATACATTGACCAGGTGGTTCTTCACAACAATCAGGACCCTTACACGACAGTGATCATCGTTCCTAACAAGGAGGCTCTGAAGGACTTCGTGAAGACGGAGAATCCTGGTATCGACCTTGCTTCCCGTGAGGCTAAGGAGCTGATGCTGAAGAAGATTCAGGATGAGGTCAATTCCTACAGGAAGGGAGGTTCACGTGCCGGCATGTTCCCGGAGAGATGGCTTCCTGCTGCAATCATCGTGGCTGACGAGCCGTTCACGGAGCAGAACCACATGGTGAACAGTACCATGAAGATTGTCCGCGGAAAGGTGGAGAAGCACTATGCTGACCGCATTGAATATGCATTGACGGCAGAAGGCAAGAACCTCCTTAACGAGAAAAACATTGCATCGCTGTAGAGCGGTACAATGTTTTTTCGTGCTTCGGACGGGACTTGAACCCGTACAGGCATTGCTGCCCAAGGGATTTTAAGTCCCTCGTGTCTACCAATTCCACCACCAAAGCGAATTGGAATGACAAAGTTAGATAAAAATGTTTAAAAACAAAATATAGACAAAATGGGATTACTCGATGGAAAAGTCGCCCTTATAACGGGCGCTGCTAAAGGAATCGGAAAGGCTATTGCTCTGAAGTTCGCTTCAGAAGGTGCTGATGTCGCTTTTACAGACCTCGTAATCAATGAAGCTGCTGAAGAGACGATAAAGGAACTTGAGGCGTTTGGACATAAGGTGAAAGGTTATGCTTCCAATGCTGCTGATTTCACTCAGACTCAGGAAGTTGTGGACCAGATTATGGCAGAGTTCGGCCATATAGATATTCTCGTGAACAATGCCGGTATCACCAAGGACGGCCTGATGCTCAGGATGAGCGAGGCTCAGTGGGATGCCGTTATCAATGTAAACCTCAAGTCCGCATTCAATTTTATCCACGCATTGACTCCGATCATGGCTCGCCAGAGAGGCGGCAGCATCATTAACATGTCCTCTGTGGTAGGTGTTTCCGGCAATGCAGGCCAGTGCAACTATTCTGCTTCCAAGGCAGGTCTTATTGGTCTTGCCAAGTCTATCGCCAAGGAAATGGGTCCTCGCGGCATCCGTGCGAACTGCATTGCCCCGGGCTTCATCATCTCCGATATGACCAGCGCGCTTTCAGAAGAGGTGCGTGAGCAGTGGGTGAAGACCATTCCGCTCCGTCGCGGCGGCACTCCTGAAGATGTGGCCAAGGTAGCCCTCTTCCTCGCCAGCGACCTCTCCTCTTACGTCAGCGGCCAGGTCATCCACGTCTGCGGCGCCATGAACTGCTAAATATCTATGGCCTCGTGTGCAAAACAAGACTTTCTGCACACGTCAATGCCTGATTTATATTGTCCCGTGTGCAAAATGAACGTATTTGCACACGGGATTTTACGGAACAATTCTGATTTGGCCTTCAGTATATTTTCATCAAAGTTTTTCGCTTGTCTCGGCATGAAAACTGTCCGATTTACTTTAAGAATTTCGGACATTTTGTTGTTGCGCTGGGGGAAATATTGTACTTTTGCATTCAGATTAGTAACAATCATGGGAATAATACTGACTAAAGAGATACGCAATACTATTGAAAGCAATGGACCTGACAAACTCTATATGGTTCAGGACTTTGCATATCTAAATAATGATGGGCTGGTTACTCGTGCTCTTTCCAGATTAGAAAAGGAGGGCGTTCTGATACGTCTATCGCAGGGTATATATTTATATCCGTCAAGAAACAAGTTCGGAATCCTGCGACCATCTATAGAAAAAATAGCATACGCCGTTGCGGAAAAGGATAAGGCTCGCATTATTCCTTCCGGATTAACTGCATTGAATAAGCTAGGACTCTCAACCCAAGTTACAATGAATGCCGTGTATTTGACAGATGCAGCAGCAAGGGAACTTACCATAGGGAATCGGAAAATCATTTTCAAAAGAAGTGTGCCTCGTAATTTTGCATATAAAACAGAACTGTTTCCATTGATTGTCGCAGCTATGAAAGAACTGGGAAAAGGAAATGTAACTGACGAACAAGTAGAGATTATAAAACATGCAATCAGTAAATATGGGGATGATGAAAACATTAAGAGAGACTACGACATGGCTCCATTATGGATTAAGCAAAGACTTGCGCTATGAATAATTGGACAAAACTTACAATAGAAGAAAAACTTACTATCCTATCTAATGTGGCAGAATCCAAAGGAATTGTAGACAATGCTGTTGAAAAGGATTATTGGGTTAGTATGGTATTGCGTGCTATTTTCACTCTGCCATACGCTACTGCTTTTGTATTCAAAGGCGGAACGAGTTTAAGCAAAGGATGGTCATTGATAGAACGATTTTCTGAAGATATTGATTTGGCAATAGACCGCCAGTATTTGGGATTCACCACTGTTGATACCAAAAAACAGCGAACTAAATTACGCAAAGATTCAAAGACGTTTATCGACACCGTTTTTGCCGTAGATATAGCCAACAAATTAGATGAATTGGGTTTATCAGACCATTGTAAAGTAATTGTCCCGGAAACTTCGGTAAGTGATCTCGACCCTGTTGTAGTACTTATTGAATATGATTCAATCCTGCAAAATAAGATTCAATATATTCCGGAGCGAGTTAAGATTGAAATAAGTTGTCGTTCTCTTATGGAACCGTATGAAAGGATAGAGATTCGTTCGATGATAGAGGATGCTTATCCTGATGAAGAATTTGCTTTATCTGCATTTGCTGTTCCAACAGTTGTTCCGGGACGAACATTTCTGGAAAAAGTGTTTTTGTTGCATGAAGAGTTCAATCGTCCGAATGGTTGCACACACATAGAACGTATAACTCGCCACATGTATGACATTGTCAAAATGATGGATAAGCCGTTTGCCTCCGAAGCAATGAACAACAAGATACTATATGAGGATATAGTGTCGCACCGTAGTGAATTCACCGCATGGAGCGGTCTTGACTATGCCTCACATTTGCCACAAACGATAAATTTTGTTCCTCCTACGCATATAATGGCTGCATTACAGGACGATTACCGCCAAATGCAAATTGGCTTCATCTATGCAGAAGCACCATCATTTGATGAAATTATGGAGCATTTGCAGGAGTTGCAGGACAGTTTTAGGTCATTGAAGTGGGAGAATAATTGTTGACAATATGGCAGATATTCAACTTCTCATATACAGGTTGCATCTTACTTATCAAACTCTTGTTCTCTACCAAAAAATCTCATAGCTGAAAGTTTTTTTTATCGTAATATTTATTACCGTAACGGCGGTTACGGTAATGCAAATGTACAAATAAAATTATCATTCGTGCAATAAATCCATAGTTAATTTATTTTGCACACGGGATTCTATTCTTGTTTGTTGCGGATAAATTCGTATATTCGCAAAAACGGAGCCCTATCGGAGCTGCCGACGTGGATTGTTGTATCTCCTTGTCGTTCAATGACTAGAAAAAATGTATGAAGATATGAAAAAACTTGTTTGGACCTTAGCTCTTGCTCTTTTGTGTCTGTCGTCATGTCGAGACTACAGATATCGTGTTGAGGATAGCATTTACGTGCCGGTAGTAACTGACATTTCAATACTTGATATTCAAGAAAATTGTGCAACGCTGAGTTTTGAGGTGAGGGAAACTTCGGAACTTGGTGTCGGACAATGTGGTATCCTATTTTCTCTTTCTGATTTTGATAATCCAAAAGAAACAGGGAATAATATTATATATTTAGATTGTGGACGGGGGCCCGGAATTCACGAATACAAACTGCAGAATCTTTCTCCTTCCAAAATGTATTGGATTTGTGCATACGCCAAAAATGACCGGCAGATTGCCTATACGAGTGTGACATCATTCACAACAACAAAACCCCAGGCCTCTGTTGCGGTCAATAGGGCAGTGATTGCCAGCCCGATTTATACTTTTGACAGCGATGAGTATTTATATGGAATTGATATTACATTTGATTTAGGCGGTTCATCGTTTTCCAAGGTCGGGGTTAAAGTTCCTGACGGAACAATTCTTTGGAGTTCCGAAACTCCTGTCTCTACAGGCCTGTTTCAAACACGTGTCTTGTATTCCACAAGTCAGTCATTGTCATCTTTGAATCTGACTCCTGTTGTTCAGACATCTGATGGAAGGGAATATATGGGCAATTCATATTATTTGTCGGTTCCCGGCTCCGGAATCAAAGGGAAGGCTTCGCTTCAGCTAACCTATGCTGACTATTATAGCGAGCCCGGACGCCAGTATTATTACTATGGATTCCGAGCTTCCGTTTATCTCAAGTCAGGAGCTTCCTTAATGAAAAAGTTCGCGGCTTCAGTGATTTATGATGACAAGTATAATGAAACCGAAATAGAAAATTTTCAGGACGGCCACTCCTACTATTATGATTTTTCGGTCTCCTCAAAAGACCTGAAACTGCCACAAATGATGTTCTCGGCCAGGGCTTACTATGGAAATAATAGCAGTGACTATGTGTTTTTCCCTGGACCTGTAATGGAGCCATCCTATGAAATGGCACCAAACAGTGCGGATATTTTCTATGTTGAGGAGTTCAATTCCGCCACGAACCGCTTTACTGTCAAAGAAGTATTGCTTCCGGAAGGCTTCCCAAGCGGTTGGTTTTGGGACAGCAAATCAAAACTGATGAAAGCGAATGCCTACAAAGATGGAGTGAACTATAACAGTGAATCTTGGCTCATCAGCGATGAAATCGACCTTTCCGGAAGAAAGTCAGCTATGCTGCAGATTGGCTATGCCGTCAGGTATATGAGTAATATCAATGAACAGGCACGTCTTAAAGTCAGTTTGGATGGCGGCAATTCTTGGGAAAATTTGACTATCCCTGATTTCGCAAATCTGAATGATAATAATATTGTTTATAGAGCAATAGATGTTTCGCAGTATTGCGGTAAGAAAATATGTCTTGCCTTTGTATATAAAGGCAAGACGGAAGGGTCAGGATATTGGTGGATAAAATCAGTTTTGTTTTATGAGAACATCAAAATATCGTCGAGCTCACAAACCTTAAATGTCAAATCCGATTCGCAGACCATACATCGCCGTCAAATCGTATGATATGGAAGTGATGAATTGCAAATTGAACCCTCCTTTTTTGTTCGCGAAAGCGAAGCGCGCTCCTACACCTCCGGAAGCATATAATGAACTGTCACCCACATGAATGTATCCGACTTGGGCTGAAACCATCGGTGCTATTCGTGTCGGCATAAAATATGCCTTCATATCCAGCGCCACAAGGTATTTCATAACTCTCTTCTTGTCGAAGATGTATTCATAAGTCCAATTGTCAATATATATCGCTTGTGATGTTTCAACTGTGGCAAAGCCGCTGCCGCCGACAATGCCAAGGTAGAAAAACGGATTTAACTGATAGCCACAACCTACCGTTCCGGTCAGTTCGTAGAAAGGCTTGTGTGGATTGTCTCCTAAGTCAGGCTGATATTCGTCGTTTGGAAATGCGAGACCATTGTCAATGTCAATGGTGAATCTGAATCCTGGTTTGGCAAAACTTGGTCTGTCCGCCAAGTTTTTCGTGCGGCTTATACGAGCCTTGGTCGCACCTACACCTTTCCCATATTGAGCGTAGGAAACAGCTGTGGATGCGATTAGTGCCCACAAGAAGAAAGTGGCAAATATAAGTTTTCGTTTCATAGCATTGCTCTGTCTAAAGTTCAAACCTCATTTTCCAAATATTGAAAAGCCCCTCATTGTTGGCTCTTCTGGAAAGGAAGTAGATCTCTTTTCCGTCAGGAGACCAGACAGGGCAGCAATCATCTGCCGGGTGGAATGTCAGCTGCATAAAGTCTGAGCCGTCGATTCTGACGACAAAGATGTCCAAATTGTTTTTGTTGGAGATTGAAGACCTGTTGTTTCCCTGGCATACAATCCATTGTCCGTCAGGAGAAACGACCGGATTGGTAAAGCCTCTTTTTTGTCGGATAATATGAGTGTTTCAATTCCTTTTTCGTAATTCACTCTCCAAAGTTCACTGTTGCCGAAGGTGGAATTTCTTACGCAAATGAATTCATCGGAACCTTCACCCAACGGATAGGCATTGTAGCCGCGGCAGCAGGACGTGAGGGAGCCGTCTCCCAAATCATAAGACCAAATGAATGCCCCGGAGTCATCAATTCGTGTGAAGAAGAGTTTCTTTCTGTCATTTGAGAGAATCGGATTGTAATCGACATTGTTCGATGTGATCTGACGCATAAGACTTCCCTTGTGCGCATCGGTGACACATATCTGGATCCTGTTTCCGCTGACGATGTCGCCGAAATATAATTTGCCGTCTTCGCCCCACGTGAAATCTCCTACACTACGGAATGTTCTTTGAGTTGCCGCTGATTGTGCGCTACTCTTGCGAACCATTATGTTCCATCTTCCGTCAACGAGGGACTGATAGGCGATTTCTGTTCCGTCAGGGGAGACCGCGAGCAGTCTTTCCGTATTCCACCCGAAACCTTCAGACGTGCAAATTCCTTGATTTGGCGCTTTAAGGGAGCCCTTTGCTGAAGATCCGTTGCCGACAATTCTTGAATTGGCTTCATCTGTAATCTTAACTAAGGTCAGAACGCTTTCTTCTGGACAGGTTGTTGCCAAATAAGTAGGGCCACAGGACAAGGTCAAAAAAACAATGGCTGCCAGGCTGGACAAAGTGATTATTTTCATAGTTTTGAAGAAAGTATTAAGTAATCGAAGAAACAACGTTTCGTATGATTACTGCGTTAATAATTTGTGTCAATTCGTGTGTTTTCAATAGGTTACATACGCCTTTCCTCAAATATAAGCATTTTTTGCTTATGTCCGACAGATGCCCATATGACTCCTAGAAATATTTCTTTTCCTGGTGGTCGAGGGCGATGAAGATGGCAAGCATCGCGGTGAAGGCCCAGAGGGAGGAGCCTCCGTAGCTCATGAATGGTAGAGGGATGCCTATGACAGGCATAAGGCCGATGGTCATGCCTATATTTATGAACAGGTGCATGAACAGGCAGCTGGCCAGGCAGTAGCCGTAGATTCTGGTGAAGTTTTCCCGGCTGTGCTCGGCATCTTTCAGGATCTGCAGAATCAGCATCACATACAGGCCGATGACTATAAGGCATCCGAAAAAGCCCCATTCCTCACCCACGGTACAGAAGATGAAGTCCGTGCTCTGCTCCGGCACGAATCCGTAAGTGGTCTGAGTGCCGTTCATGTAACCCTTGCCGAAAAGACCGCCCGAGCCGATGGCAATCATTGACTGGTTCACATTGTACCCGACACCCGCCGGGTCATCTTTCATGCCCAGAAGCACCTCGATTCTCTTCTTCTGGTGGTCCTGGAGAATGTCATTGAAAATAATGTCGGCGGAAAACACCAGGCACACGCCTACGACGAAGACCAATGTCGAGGCCAGCGCGAAGTTGTTCTTCTTTTTGTAGGAACGCCAGAGTATGAACGGAAGAGTGAGAGCGGAAATGCCTACCAGAATGTATTCCGGATGGATTTCCATCAGAGCGGGAATTTCCTCGCCTTTGGCTGCCTGTAGTGCAGTCCACGCATCCCGCAGAAAATAAAGGGCGGTGATGCAGACGGCGGAAATCGCAATCCATTGCACCGTCTTCCTGGTGTTCAGTGCGCTGCAGACCGAAATGATGCCCATCAGGACAAGAATCGCGGTATAAGGAGAGGCGACAAGAGTCAGGATAAAGGTCAATATGGCAAGCCCCAGCATTGCCAGCAGCCATCCCGACAGTCCTTCACGGTACAGCATGAATATAAAACCTACATAGACGAGCGCGGAACCGGTCTCACTCTCTGCCAGAATTATCAGCATCGGCAGGATTATGATGCAGGCGACTGTGATGAAATTCTTGCTCTTTGTCAGTCTGAATCCCGCGCGACTCATAGTGTAAGCCAATAGTAATGAGGTGGTTATCTTTGAAATTTCGGCAGGTTGGAACCGGACAGGACCGAATTCAAACCAGGACTTGGAGCCCTTTACCTCCACACCGAGAAAGATGACCGCGACCAGCAGCACTATGACCAGAAAATAGAACAGTATCGCCCCGCTTTCCCATAGGGAAGGATTGATGACGAAGATTATCAATGCCCCGAGTCCGAAAGCCGTAAGCATCCAGATGAACTGCTTGCCGCTGTTTGCCGAGAAATCGAAGAGTCCGCTGATATCGGAACCGTGCACTGCCGCGTAGATGTTCGCCCAGCCGATGAAGACCAGAGCCAGATATATGAATATCAGCTTCCAGTCGTATGCTTGTCCAATGCTTCTGCTGCTGTAATTTCCCATATCAGTATGTTTTTACACGTGACATAAGGTTTCCTTGAAGCACTCTGTCCTCCAAAGGCCGCCGTTCTGCGCTGATCTCGCCTTTCAGGTATTTCTCCACAAGCAATGACGCTATAGGGCAGGCCCACGTAGCACCGAAACCGCCATTTTCAATGTAGGCCGCAACTGCAATCTTCGGATTGTCCTTGGGAGCGAAGCAGATGAACACGGAGTTGTCCGCTCCACGTGGATTCTGGGCAGTGCCGGTCTTTCCGCAGATGTCCAGGCCTTCCACGGCCGCGATACTTGCGGTACCGCCAGAGCCGAAGCCGCTGTTCACAGCCCTCCACATTCCCTGAGTTACCTTTTTGAACTGGGATGTGTCCACCATCGTGTATTGGCGTTCCTTGTATTTCTTGTCGATTTTCAGGGAATCCGAATCCTTGATGATATGCGGAATGTAATAGTATCCCCTGTTGGCCACGATCGCGCACATATTGGCAATCTGAAGTGGTGTCACGCCGATTTCGCCCTGCCCGATGGACAGAGATATGACTGTGGTGAACTTCCAGCCGTTCTTGCCGTAGATGCGGTTGTAATAGGATGAAGTAGGAATCGTTCCGCCGAGCTCTGCAGGGAAGTCACTGCCCAGTTTGCGGCCGAGTCCGAAACTCTGCACATAGTCGTGCCATTTGTCCAGTGCCTCGCCCGGTCCGCTGTACTTCTTGTTCTCCAGCATATTCTTCATGACGTAGCAGAAATATCCGTTGCAGGACATCATGATGGCCTCTTCGAGGTTCAACGGGGAACGGTGGTTGTGACAGCCGAGCTTATGCTTTCCGTACGGATAGCCCTTGTAGCAGGGATAAGTGTATTCCGGTTTGAGAACGCCCTCCTGAAGGCCTATAAGACCGTTTACGAGTTTGAAAACGGAACCTGGAGGATATGGCGCCTGCACGGCCCTGTTGAACATCGGCTTGTGCGGATCGCTTACGATTTTGCTGTAGTGCTTTCCTATGTCGGCGAGCATTTCCACGTCGATGCCAGGGCTGGACACCATTGTTAGAATCTCTCCTGTGGACGGTTCGATGGCCACGAGACTGCCCACTTTGTTCTGCATAAGCATCTGACCGTATTGCTGGAGGTCTGCATCGATGGTGGTGACCACGTCTTTCCCTGGTATGGCTTCCTTGTCGAGCTCCCCGTCCTTGTAACGTGACTGGATCTGGTTCCTCGAGTTCCTCAGATATATCTGATATCCCTTTTCGCCGCGCAATTCCTTCTCCCTGGCCGCTTCAATGCCGGTTTTCCCAGCATAGTCTCCCGGCCTGTACTCGCCAGGGTGTTTCTTGATGTAGGACTGGTCCACCTCGGAGACGTAGCCGAGAAGGTTTCCTCCTGCATTGACAGGATAGTCACGGATGCTTCGGACCTGGCCCTTGAATCCCGGAAACTTATACTGGACTTCCGCGAATTTCATATAGGTCGTGGACGGAATCTGCTTGAGCATGACAGTTGACTGGTAGCCGATCCGCTTGCGGTCCCTCCGGTAGGTCTTCATCTTGTCGCGGATGAAGTCACTGCTTACTCCGAGCACGTCGGACAGGAGCAGCGTATCGAAAGGCTGCACTTCCTTCGGGGTCACAAGGATATCATACGCCACCTTGTTCCCGACAATGATCTTTCCGTTACGGTCATAGATGATGCCTCGTGTAGGATAGACGATGTCATAGACCATCGAGTTGTTGGAGGCATTGATCTTATACTTGTCGTCAATGATCTGGATGACGAAAAGCCTGATGAGCAGGATGCCGGCTACGATGAACAGGCCGGCCTTAAGCCGATTGACCCTTGAAGAATACATCACTTTCTCTCGTTAGGGTCCAACAAATTCGCGAGGAACAGTGACGCGACAACGCCTGTGAGCCAGGACAATGCGAATCTCAACAGAATGAACGGCCAGTCCCTCACCGACGAGCCGTCAGCCCAGATGTAGATGAAAAGGAAGATGAATTGACCTATGGCAAGGGCCGAGAAAAGCTTTGTGGCTCCGAACTTCATCATTGACACGTCCTCACCTGTCGATACGAGCTCATTTCCGAAGACAATGTTGCAGATGAAACGTCTGGAGGCGGCCACCGGAACGAGTGCAAGGGCATTGAGTCCGACGACTCCTTCAGCAAGGAAATCCACGGCGAGTCCGGACGCGAAAGCTATCAGCATTGCCGGCAACGTCCCGATTCTGGTAGGAAGCAGAAGAATGATGCACGGAAGCAGACTCAGAGTTATGTAGGGACTGATATAGAAATAGTTACATATCAGCAGCTGGACTCCGAGTATGATGAAGAACATAAGAAAGTAATTCTGCTTCATTTTTTACCTCCTATGATTTTTTTGCCTTCTTCCAGTGATTCTATCTCAGCCAACTCCTTGTTTGTGACAAGTGTGACATACCTCAGTGCTGAGAAATCCACAAACAGTTCCACTGACACTTCGTATGTGGCTCCGTTCACGATTTTTCTTTCGCCTGTGACTCCAAGAGGAATGTCCGGCGGGAATATGGATGAATAGCCGCTTGTGTAAACAGTGTCTCCCGGCTCGAATTTGTATTGGAGCGGTATCTCCTTGAGGACTGCGCTGTCGTTATGCCTTCCGTCCCAGCACATCGGTCCGGCAGCTCCGTCATTGCCGATTCTCGCACTTACGCTGAACTCAGCATTGAGGAAAGAAATGGCATATGAATAATGCCTGCTGACCGCATCCACGATACCGATCACGCCGTTGTTCGTAATCACACCTGTCTGTGGCTTCACGCCATCGTCGGAGCCCTTGCCGAGAATCAGGTAGTTGTGCTGCTTGTTCAGGCTGTTCTTCACGACAGGAGCCGGCATGAAACCGAACTTGTCGGAAATCATTGACAGCCTCTTTCGGGACAATGAATCAAGTTTGGCACTTTCCAACTGCCTTTCCAACAGGGAAATCCTGCGGTTCAGTTCGAAGATGTCCTCCGTGAGTTTCTTGTTTTCCTTGGAAAGCGAGAAATATCTCGAAATGGATTCAGTGCATCCCCAGACCTTTCCTGTCACGCCCTGCAGTGCCTTGGTCACGAAGAAATTCTGGACTGTGCTGCTGTTGCGCAGCATACTAAGTGCGGCAATCTCCAATGAAATGAAGACTGCCGTATTCAATATTATCAGAAATATGTTTCCCCTTTTCCGCATCAGCGCTTAAGGAAAGAGCAGTTTCCGATGTGTTTCAATGCAATGCAGGTTCCTCTTGCCACCGCGTGGAGCGGATCCTCAGCTACGTGGAAAGGAATATTGACCTTCTCTGTCAGACGTTTGTCGAGTCCGCGGAGCAATGCACCGCCACCAGAGAGGAAAATACCGTTTTCAACAATGTCGGAATACAGCTCCGGCGGTGTCTGTTCCAATACGTGGAGGATGGAAGCCTCGATTCGCATGATGGACTTGTCCAGACAGCTTGCCATCTCCTGATAAGTGATGGTGGCCTCTACCGGGTGAGCAGTCATCAGGTTAGGTCCGTGTACCGTAAACGGTTCCGGAGCCTCTTCGAGATTTGTCAACACTGCGCCCACGGCCCATTTGATGGCCTCTGCTGAAGGCTCGCCTACACGGATGTTGTGCTGCTGCCTCAAGTATGTCTGGATATCGCTCGTGAAAACGTCACCTGCTGTACGGATACTGTCCTGGACAACAATGCCTCCGAGAGAAATCACGGCAATCTCAGTGGTACCGCCACCTATATCGACTACCATGCAGCCCTTAGGGGCTTCCACCTCCAGTCCGATACCGAGAGCTGCAGCCATAGGCTCGGAAATAAGATAGACATCACGTCCTCCGGCATGCTCCGCCGAATCCCTTACAGCCCTGAGCTCCACTTCGGTACTTCCGGAAGGAATGCCGACTACGAGTCTCAAGTTAGGGGAGAGGAATGAATGTCTCGTGCTGTTCACTTGTTTGATGAAACCTCTGATCATCATTTCGGCAGCCTGGAAATCGGCAATTACACCGTCCCTCAGAGGTCTGATGGTGCGGATGCCCGGTTGCTCTTTTCCGTGCATGAGCTTGGCCTTGTGGCCGAGAGCGATACATTTGCCGCTTGTGCTGTCTATGGCGACAATGCTCGGTTCGTCCAACACGATTTTGTCATTCTGGAAAATGACCGTGTTGGCAGTTCCCAAGTCCATTGCCAATTCTTGAGTCAAGAATGAAAATCCCATATCTTTTTGTCCGGAATTATCTTGTTAATAATACAAATTCATATTTTCCGTAAAATTACAAAATAATCTTAAATTTGCCCAATAGAGTTATCATTAAAATGAACTGATATGAACAGAAAAAAATATCTTATAGTGATGGCGGCAGGACACGGGACCAGAATGCACTCCGAACTGCCTAAACAGTTTCTCGATCTCGCTGGGATTCCGGTGCTGCGGCGGACCATCACCAAGTTCATTGACGCTTACCCCGACATCACCGTGATAACGGTGCTGCCGGTGGACGGTGATTACGAGCAGTGGTGGCGAGATTACTGCGCACAGTCTGACTTTATGTGCCCACAGATGATAATCAGGGGCGGAATAACCCGCTTTCACTCTGTAAGGGCCGCGCTCGAAAAAGTGCCTGACGGAGCACTTGTAGCCATCCATGACGGAGTCCGTCCGATGCTGTCGGAAGGAATGATAAAGTCAATGTTTTCAGTCATTTCGGAGGACGAGGACATTCGCGGACTGATACCAGTCATCCCTATGGTGGACACACTTAAAATTCTTAAGCCGTCTGCCGTGCAGTCCGAATCCGGACATAAACTTTATAGCGAACAGGAGGAGAAACATGTTGACAGGTCCGAGATCTTCGGAGCCCAGACGCCTCAGATTTTCCGTTCTGAGGACATAAAGAAAGCGTACTCCCAGGCTTACGACACGTCATTCACTGATGACGCATCAGTCGCGTCCAGATACAAAATACCTCTCGTCTATATTGAAGGCGAGAGGCTGAATTTCAAAATCACGACGCCGGAAGACCTGGCGATGGCAAAGGCCATGCTGAATCCCGACATGTGAGACCGATATCGGAAGGTGGGCTCAACTGCCTAGTCGTCAGCCATTTCCGATGGTGATGACTTCTTGGTGCCGTCAGAATAACTGGTCTTTCTGTAGTCCTTTACCCAGACCTGTCTGTCGATGGCCTCATCCAGAGCGATCATTGTCTCTGTGGCGAGGATATAAGGAATCTTCTGGACTGTATTGAGCAGAATCTCCATGAGGTGGTCATTGTCGAAACAATAAATCTTCACCAGCAGCGCGTACTTTCCGGTGACGAAATGGCACTCCACCACTTCAGGAATTTTCTTCAAGTGGGCCACTACTACATTGTACTTGTCCGCTTCGGACAATGAGATGCTGATGAAAGCGCAGATATTCAATCCGATGGCCTGAGGCTTTACTAAGAGGCGGGAGCCGGTGATGACGCCGTTTGCTTCCAGTCTCTTGACCCTCTGGTGAATAGCTGCACCTGAGACTCCGCATTCGCGAGCTATTTCCAAAAACGGCATTCTCGCATTTTTAACGAGAAAAGACAGAATTTTCTGGTCCGTCTGGTCAATGTGATATTTTATCATACTACTTACGATTTATTACTTCCGTTCTGCAAAAGTAATGATAATAATTTAAAATAAGTCATAAAAATACAGAAGAATCTATACTTTTATAACTTATTTTGATAGTTTACGATAAAACAATCACGAAAACCTCGCTAAGATTTCTTGACGAATTTTCTGCGGGAACCTTTCTTGGTAGGCTCGGAAGCCGCAATTATCTCTTTGCAGGCCTCTTCCGTCAATGACTGTGCATCAGTATCTTTAGGAATCTTGTAATTCTTGCCGTCCTGTTTGAGATAAGGACCGTAGCGTCCGTTGATGACCTGGATGCCGCTTCCGGTGAAGTCGGAAATCACGGTATTTGCCGCTGCCTTTTCGGAATTGGCATTGATTGCCTCGATGCATTCTTCCAATGTCACGGTCAGCGGATCTTTGCCGCGTGGCAGAGAGACGTTCTTGTCCCCGTATTTGAGGTAAGGACCGAAGCGTCCTTTGGTGGCGATGATGTCTATGTCATTGAACTTTCCTACAGTTCTCGGCAGCATGAAGAGTTTGACTGCGTCCTCGAGCGTGATGCTCTCAATCAGCTGACCTGGAGCAAGATGCGCAAACTGCCTGTTCTCGCCTTCACCCTTCTGGATATACGGACCATAATGACCGAACTTGGCGACAATAGGCTCTCCGTCTGCAGGGTCATTGCCGAGCTCGCGGCTCACGCGGCTGTACTCCTTGTCATTGAGCACCTCCTCCACTTTCTTGTGGAACGGAGTGTAGAACTCGCCGATGACCTTGTTCCAGACAAGCTCGCCCTGGGCGATTTCATCGAAGTCCTTCTCCACATTGGCAGTGAAATCATATCCGAGAATGCTGTGGAAATTCTTTACAAGGTAGTCTGTGACGATCATACCTATCTCCTGAGGCAGCAGTTTGCCCTTTTCTGCGCCGACGGTCTCGATTTTCTCAACTTCGCAGATGACGTCGTCCTTCATGGTCAGGCAGATGACCGGAATCTTCTCGCCCTCCTTGTCTCCCTTGGTGATATAACCGCGTCCCGTAGTAAGAGTCGTGATGGTAGGGGAATATGTGGAAGGACGGCCAATGCCGATCTCCTCCATCTTCTTGACGAGGGTGGCTTCTGAGTATCTTGAAGGAGGTGCAGTGAATTTGCAGTCGGACTTGAACCCGAGAGGGAACATCTTGTCGCCCGTATGCATCTCCGGGAGCACGATTTCCTCATCATCGGTCTGGTCGTCGCTGCCTTCCATATATACTTTCAGGAAGCCGTCGAAAATGACCTGGGAAGCCTGCAGTGCAAATTTCTCGCTTCTCTTGTCCGAAGATATCTTGATATCGGTACGCTCGACCTTGGCATCAGCCATCTGAGAGGCGATAGTGCGCTTCCATATAAGATTGTAGAGTTTCTGCTCATGGGCCGTACCTTCGATGGACGTATTCTCTATATAGGTCGGACGTATGGCCTCGTGCGCCTCCTGAGCACCTTTGGAATGCGTCTTGTACTGTCTGGTCTTGGAGTATTCCTCACCGAAATTGTCCAGAATGAATGCCTTGGCAGTGTTTATCGCAAGACCTGAAAGATTAGTGGAGTCAGTTCTCATATAAGTTATGAGACCGCGCTCGTACAGACTCTGGGCCACGCGCATCGTCACGTTTACAGGGAATCTGAGTTTGCGGGAAGCCTCCTGCTGGAGAGTCGAAGTCGTAAAAGGAGCCGCCGGAGTCTTCGTCCCTTCTTTCTTGTCAATGCTGCTGATCACAAAGTTTGCGCCTTTGCTGTCCTCGAGGAATTTACGTGCCTCGTCAATGCCCTTGAACTTGGTGTCGAGCACTGCATTGACCTTGACATTGGCCTTGGTCCCGTCAGGATGGAAAACGGCCTCAGTGCGGTAGTACTGCTCTTTCTTGAAGCCCATGATTTCACGCTCGCGGTCCACGACGAGTCGAAGTGTGACGCTCTGCACACGTCCTGCAGACAGCTTCGGCTGGATCTTGCGCCAGAGAATAGGGGAGAGCTCGAAACCGACGAGCCTGTCCAGTACACGCCTTGCCTGCTGCGCGTCCACGAGGTTCATGTCAATGTCCCTCGGTGTCTTGATCGCATTTTGGATGGCAGTCTTTGTGATTTCGTGGAAAACGATTCTCTTGGTGTTCTCTTTCTTGAGTCCGAGAGTCTCGAAAAGGTGCCATGAGATGGCCTCTCCCTCGCGGTCGGCATCGGATGCGAGCCAGACCGTGTCTGCCTTTTCTGCAAGTTTCTTGAGCTCCGTGACCACCTTCTTCTTGTCGGAAGGGACCACATATTCCGGAGAGAATCCGTGCTCAATATCCACGCTCAGTTTCTTGTCCTGCAAGTCCCTGATGTGTCCGTAACTCGATTTGACTATGTAATCTTTTCCTAAAAAGCTCTGAATTCTGCCGGCTTTTGCCGGTGACTCAACAATAACGAGATTCCCCTCCATCGTTTCGATATTTTTTGTTAACGGACTGCAAAGTAAGGAACAAATCAGGATATTTTCCAAATTTTCTGTGTATTTTTGCTTTTTTGAAGATTATTTTGACCCCGATGGCCAATACCGTCAAAATTTGAATATTAGAGAAACTGATGACTGAGAATACCAGAAAAAAGTGCGTGAAATGGTTTTGGATAATCGTTTCGGCCCCGATAGCATTGATTTTCACATTGCTTCTGCTCGTATGGGCATTTGCTGACATCCCTTCCTTCGAGGAACTCGAGAATCCTGACAGCAAGCTTGCGACAGAAGTGATAGCCGATGACGGTCAGGTGCTTACGACATTCCATATAGAGAACAGGTCCTATGTTGCATACGAGGACCTTTCACCATATCTGGTGCAGGCGGCAGTCGCTACCGAGGACCAGAGGTTCTACAGGCATTCCGGCATTGACTTCCCGAGTCTGGGCCGAGTGTTAGTGAAGACATTGCTCCTGAGCGATTCCAGCCAGGGAGGAGGAAGTACCATCACCCAGCAGCTTGCCAAGACGCTCTATCCGAGAGCTGACGTCTCCAGCCGCATTCCTGGATTTTCCAAGGTGAAGATGGTATGGATAAAGCTGAAGGAATGGATAACGGCCGTGAAGCTGGAGCGCGACTATACAAAGGAAGAGATTCTGGACATGTATCTGAACGCGGTATTCTTCGGAAGCAGCGCCTACGGTGTAAGGGCGGCGTCCCAGACGTTCTTTGCCAAGGAACCGGCAGAGCTGACCGTCGAGGAGAGCGCGACATTGGTCGGAATGGTGAACAAGCCGACAAGATATAATCCGGCATTGCACCCGGACAAGGCCCTGGTCAGGAGGAATTTCGTGATCGGCCAGATGGAGAAGGCCGGGTATCTGACTGAGGCTCAGAGGGATTCCATACGCGAAGTGCCTATAACATTGTCCTATCAGGTTCAGGACCATAATGCAGGTCTCGCTCCGTATTTCCGCGACATGCTCCGCCGTGTGATGAATGCCGACAAGCCGGTGCGTTCCAAATATACATATAGGGAAGACTACGCTGCGGATTCGCTTTTGTGGGCGGACGACCCTCTCTATGGCTGGCTTAACAAGAACATAAAGCCGGACGGTTCCAAATATAATCTGGACAAGGACGGTCTTAGAATCTATACCACGTTGAACTACAAGATGCAGAAATATGCGGAAGAAGCTGTCTCTGAGCATCTTGGCAGGACTCTCCAGAAGAGTTTCGACAGGGATCTGCGTTCCAAGAGGAACAAGCCGTTCTCCAATGATGTGGACAAGGAAACACGTGACCGCGTGATGAAACAGGCCCGCAGATGGAGTGACAGATACCGTCTCATGAAGAAGGAAGGCGCATCCGATTCGGAGATATTGAAGAGTTTTTCTGTGCCGACGCAGATGAGGCTGTTCTCCTGGAAAAAGAAAGGATATATCGACACGACGATGACCCCGGACGACTCCATCCGCTACTACAAGTCGATTCTCCGTGCAGGCTTTATGGCGATGGAGCCTTCCACCGGACATATCAAAGCCTACGTGGGCGGACCTAACTACCGCTATTTCAAGTATGACAATGTCCGTCAGGGCAAGCGTCAGATAGGTTCCACGGTAAAACCTTTCCTCTATACATTGGCGATGCAGTCGGGCATGACGCCGTGTACGAAGGTGGTCAATGTTCCTCAGACGTTCATTGTCGGGGAAAACGAGTGGACGCCGAGAAGTACGGACAAGGACATATGGATAGGAAAGACAGTGACGCTTAAATGGGGATTGACCCACAGCTCCAACAATATATCAGCCTACCTGATGAAGCAGCTCGGACCTGAGCCGATGGCCAATATGATGAAGGCGATGGGTATCCAGAGCCACATTGACGCGGTTCCGTCCCTTTGCGTGGGTCCTGCCGACTTGTCATTGTACGAGATGGTAGCCGCCTACAATACCTTCCCGTCGAGGGGAGTCTATATCGCCCCTCAGTTCGTGACCAGGATTGAGGACAATCAGGGCAATGTGCTGGGCGAATTCACCAACCGCAAACGCGAGGCCATCAGTGAGCAGACCGCATATCTGATGGAGAACCTTATGCAGGGCGTCATCAACAACGGAACCGGCGCGCGTCTCCGTTCGGTATATCAGCTGAAAGGTGAAATTGCCGGCAAGACCGGTACGACCAATGACAATGCGGACGGCTGGTTCATCGGCTACACTCCTTCCATTACGGCAGGCATCTGGGTAGGCGCAGAGGACAGACAGGTCCATTTCCAGAGTCTTGCACTCGGAAGCGGTTCGAATATGGCATTGCCGATCTGGGGCATCTTCATGAAGAAGGTGTTGAAGGACGGTACGTTGGGCATTTCCGAGACCGACAGGTTCATAGCTCCGGCCGGAATGAACATTGACCTGAGCTGCAGCGGCGGTGACGAAGATGCGGACCGCAAGGCAAGCAGTGAGGCGGATTATTATTTTGATTAGAAGTAAACTAAACAGATATGGGAAAGTATAACACTATCGCAGTGATTTATGGCAGTGACTCCTCTGAATGGGAGGTTGCCTGCAGAAGCGGAGAATACACGGCATCCAGGATTGACGATACCAAGTATGATGTATATGAGATCTTTGCGCGTTTCGGCAAATGGTCTCTCGTGGCGTACCGCAAGAAGAATTCGATGAGAGTTCCGTTCCCTGAAGAAGCGAGGCCGGAAGTGGACAAGAATGACTTTTCGGTTTCCGTTTACGGAGAGAAGGTAAAGTTCGACTACGTATATATAATGCAGCACGGAACGCCGGGTGAAAACGGTCTTCTCCAGGGCTATTTCGAGATGCTCGGAATTCCTCACAGCGGCTGCAGCGCATTCGTGTCTGCTGTCGCTTTCGACAAGTATTCCTGCAAGAGCTATCTGAGGGACATCGACTACGTCCGTCTGGCTCCGGATGCTTTCGTGCGTAAAGGTATGGATGTCAATGCTTTTGCTCAAAAAGCCGTTTCCCGTCTCGGCCTGCCTCTGTTCGTCAAACCTACTGACGGAGGCTCCAGCTTCGGCATTACCAAGGTCAAGGAAGCTGATGCTCTGCCTTCTGCAGTGAATTTCGCATTTTCTGAAGGCCCGGCGGTGGTAGTGGAAAAATCCATAAAGGGACGCGAGTTCACATGTGCGGCCTATACGGATGACAATGGCCAGGTGAAGGCGCTTCCTGTCATTGAAATCATAACCGAAAATGAGTATTTCGACTATGATGCCAAGTACAATGGCCACAGCAGGGAAGTATGCCCGGCTGAGATATCAGAAGAGATGTCCTCTGAAATCCAGAAGGTGACAGAGAAAATCTATGCACACCTCGGCTGCAACGGCATTGTCAGAATGGATTACATCTCTGCGGAGGATGGTCTTTACTTCTTGGAGGTCAATACAATACCTGGCATGACGAGTGCGTCGCTCGTGCCTAAGATGGTTCGCGCCGCGGGACTTGACATGACTTCATTCCTGACATCAGTCATTGAAAATTCATAATAAGGGGAGAGGTCGTCATGCTTCTTTCTGAATTTGTAAAATCCGGCACCAAGGTGCTGGAGTCGTTGTATCCATCCAAGGAGGCCCGCTCGATAGTTCTGATGCTGTGCGAGGAACTGCTTGGTACTGAGAGTTATACCTATATCGTAGAGCCTGCCTTCGAGGTGGACGGGAAAAAAATGCCGGCATTGACAGCGGCAATGGAGAGGTTGGAGAAGGGAGAACCTGTCCAGTACGTGTTGGGCAAGGCGACTTTCGCAGGGCGCGAGTTCAATGTGAATCCGTCAGTCCTTATTCCCCGTCCGGAAACTGAACTTTTGTGTCGGGATGCCGTGAAGATGGCGACCAGAGTGTACAGGATGCGGACTTCCTATGGCAAGAATGCCATTCCTGTCAGGATCTTGGACCTGTGCACCGGCTCGGGCTGCATCGCATGGACTTTGGCATTGTCAGTACCCGGCGTCAAGGTTACAGGCGTCGATATCTCTGAAGATGCCCTTGCAGTGGCGTCGAACCAGGATTTTGCAGCGGATATAAAGGCGACCGGAGCATTGAAACCGGATTTCCTGAAGGTGGACATCCTGGATTGCGAGCAGGAATTCAACCAAGGGGAATTCGACATGATACTCAGCAATCCTCCTTATATAACCCAGTCTGAGATGGCTCAGATGAGAACGAATGTTCTCGATTACGAGCCGGAACTGGCTCTGTTCGTGCCGGATGATGACCCGCTTCTGTTCTACAGGGCGGTTGCAAGGTGGAGTCAGAGGTTCTTGGAGCCTGACGGCGTAGGACTGACCGAGGTCAATGAGGTTCTCGCGCGTCAGACGGAGACGATTTTCCGGATGTCCGGCTTCTCTCATACCGAGATTGTAAGGGATTTCAATGACAAACAGCGTTATATCATCTACCACAAATGACATTTGCCGGTGCATTTGCCGCAAACATTTTTGTTAGGCGTGTTGGAAAACGGCCTTGCACGTGCGTGGAATGGGGCGTTTTAAGAAAAACCGTGTTCATTTTCTGAACACGGTTTATTTTTCGTCACTTTGCATAATCAAAAACAAACAGAAACAGTATGAAAAAGTTATTGATTATGACTGCGTTCTTGTCCGCAATGTTGACAGGGTGTGAGAGGGTGGATCACACAGGCGAAATTCATTCCAAACCAAGTCCTTATCTGCCGCTTGACGAGGTGGCGCGGATGTTGTCGGCCCTGCCGGTTGAAAAGGTGCAGATGCAAGAAGTCCACAACGCTGTATCTTCATCATCTTCAAATGGATATGATGAAGAATATATGATGCGCGACATATTCGCTTCTCCGGGAAACGGGGTAGGTGACAGTCCTGCTGAAACCAAAGCCTACACCAGGCCACTGCGTGACTTGATTTCCGAACATCTGTCCAAGATGGAAAAGACCAAGTCTTCCGGCGGGGGAATGTCGGCGGACCAGTACATGGAAGCATTGGAAAACTCTGATATTCAGATATATTGGCCTGAATGCAATACCTGGGACGGAGAGAAGCTGCCGATTCTTACCTTCGACCCGGGAAACGGTGCTGAGGTCAATGTGGGGTATCGTATGATACTGAAAGAGAACGGAGAACGTGTTCTGGAAGAGGTTGTAGTAGATGAGGCTATGGCATCGGAAGAACCGGTCTGGGTGGTGAACCGGAATGATGACAGCGGATTCCTTTCATTGGAAAAGCTAAGGGAACAGGACCCTGAATGGGGAAACGGAGGCGGCAGTCTTGTCGTGAAGCCAAAGGCTTGGGCGCTCGAAACCCCAGGCGTGGTCAAGTCGCTGGTTCTCAAGGATTTCAAGATGCTCAGAAACTATGACTGCTGGTTTGCCGGGGCTTCGGAGTTCTTCATCAAATGCGGAAGCGTGGAGGACTTTACGGCCAGCACAGAAGCGGAACTGAAGCTGTATTCTCCGCGTATTACGGACTTTATGCTTGTGGTGCGCCGCTCCCAGGTGGGGCAGACCATCCCGCTCAATGTGATGCTTGTCTCCAGGTGGACAGAGCAGCTGGACGATATCGCATTCATGATGACGGAGGATGACGGAGGAACCAGAACGGAGTGGAAGTGTTCGGCTGTGGTGAAAGTGAAGTCCAGAAGCTATGGTTTCGACTTGGCCCTGCCGTTCAATTCACGGGACGATATCGTCTGGCGGGGACAGCTCTCTTCCAAATATCTGGAGAAGTACGACGGAATAACCAGCCGTTTAGGAGACGTGGAGGTTACTTTTTCGTTTCTTCAGCGCTGACGGTCATCTCGCACCTGCTGCAGTCGAATGAAAGTCTGAATGACCTGCCGTTGTTGTGGAGATGGAGCGGGCCGCCTAAGCCTTTGGTACCGCAATACTTGGGACAGATGCCCAACTCGTATTTTATACAGTACTTGGTCCGCATAAGTTCCGCGTCTTTTCTGTGGCTGAGTTCGTAAGCCTCTTCTATCGTTTTCCCGCCGGCATGCCCGTATGCGCTTCTGCTCAGATGATTAGATACATTGAACTTGTAGTCGATCACTTCAGGGATATGCTCCACTGCCGTATCCGTGGATGAGCCGGAACTGTGACGGAGGTTTAGCATCGGTCTCGGGATGAGCGGCGTCCGGTCCAGTTTTTCCGCAACAGTACGTCTTATTTCATTGAGAAAGGCGCTGCTGCAGAACGGCATTGAACCGGTTTCCGTATGGACGGATGACAGGCGGAACGAATAGATACCAGACTCCTTGCCTATCTGGCTTTCAAACATTGACCTTGCACGCTCTTCATTCTGGGCGGATTCTGTTCCTGCATCGAAACCGACGTCCACCCGGCGTCCGTCTTCGGTGACGGCAGAGGCAAGTACAAGATAATGACTGTCAGCGGTTTCAGAAATGTTTATGGAGACAGTGGCGCCGATGGTGCGTTTGCACTGTCTGGCAGACAGTTCTTTTTCAAATGCGGAACTGATGTTTCTGAACAGGTTTATGCCCGGTCTCATATTGGGTACATTCTTGCAGCGGATGGTGCTTCCGGAACATACGTCCCCGCGGAATCCGATGATTTCACCGTTTCTGTCAGTGAAGGCGAATCCGTCACCGTTGTTCAGAACGGGGACTTCGGAACTGCCTCCGCCGGATGAGCGTCTGAGATTCAGGCCGATCAGTATCTCATTGTTTTTCAATGGCTTGACTGATATGACTTTACCTATGGACTCGCCCATTCCTTTCGGGGTGTCCATGCTGGCCCAGTGTCCGCGCTTTCCATCGAGGAACAGCTCGGTGTAACCCCTGTTGAATGTTTTGTTGAGGTCCGGAGTGAATCCGCCTGACACTTTGCCGAATGACGCTCTGCAGTATTTGTCCGGATGCTTTCTTATGATTTCGTCGAGGGCTTGGGAATATGCTCTTACGGTGTTCTTTACGTATGAAATGTTCTTGAGCCGGCCCTCGATCTTGAAAGAGTCCACACCTGCATCGGCGAGGTCTTCGAGGCGGTGCAGCAGGTTGTAGTCCTTGAGGGACAGCAGGGCCTTGTTGCGGACGAGCACTTTCCCGCCGTCGTCAGTAAGGTCGTAAAGTGACCTGCAGGCCTGGATGCATTCGCCCCTGTTTGCGCTTCTTCCGGAAATATATTCGGACATATAGCATTGTCCGCTGTAGCATACGCAGAGTGCGCCGTGTACGAAAAACTCGATTTCGCATCCGGTGTTTTCGCTGATTTTCCTGACCGTCTCGAGCGGAAGTTCCCTCTCGAGAACCAGTCTTGAGAAGCCGGACTGTCTGTAGAACATTGCCTTGTCCACGTCGCGGATGGCGCACTGAGTCGATGCGTGAAGCGGTATTCCGAGCGTCTTTCCGGCCTGGCCTCCGTCAGCCATTTTCATTATGGCCAGATCTTGGACTATGATGGCATCCACTCCGGCCTGCTCCGCTTTCTGCATCAGTTCTTCAGCTTCCTGCAGCTCCTCGTCGTACAGGATGGTGTTGAGTGTAAGGAAAATCCTTGCGCCGAACTTGTGAGCATAATCGCATAGTCTGGAAATGTCTTCAATGCTGTTTCCGGCCGCCTGTCTGGCTCCGAACGCCGGCCCTGCAATATAAACGGCATCGGCACCGCAGTCGATTGCCGCGATGCCGATTTCTATGTTCCTTGCCGGTGCAAGAAGTTCCAATGTTCTCATTTCCAGTGATTTGAGTTTATCGGTAGCTGCTCTCCCGGGAAACGTCTTATTTGCTGAGTGAAGCGATAAGAGTCTTTGCCTGAGAACCGAACTGAGGATCGTTCTCCACCTGTTTGTAGAACTCTACAGCCTTGCCCTTGTTTCCTGCCTGCTGATAGAGAGCACCTACTGTGAAAGCGATAGCGCCTGCATTCTTTGCTGTAGGAGCAGCCTCGAGATATTTCTCGAAGTAGGTGATGGCGTCAGCATTCTTGTTGGCTTTCTGTGATGCCTGACCTGCGATAAGGTATGCCTGAGCATTTTCCTTGTAGCTGATGGCTGTCTCTGCGAGTTTCACTGCATCTGCATATTTGCCTGCCTTGAGCTGAGCGGCAGCGTTCTTGAGGAAAGTGGTGGAAAGAACTGACTTTGCATTGCCTTCCTGACCGTGGCGGGCTGCGAGTTCAAGATATTTCACAGCGTCGTCATATTTGCCTGCGTTGCCGAGGAACTGGCCGTATTTCAGAGCTGTGTTCGCATCTGTGGTATCGATGGCCATAGCCTCCTCGTATCCTGCGAGCACGCCTGCGATATCCTTGTTCTTCATCGCTTCATTGACTTTGGCGAGAGCGATTCTCTTGCCTACTGTAGGAAGAAGGCTCTCCACCTCTGCGGTAACCTCCTCATTGCCATATTTCTTGGCAACTTCAGCAGCCTCTACGAATTTTGCCTTGGCATTTGAGAAATCCTTATTGTTGTAAAACTCTTTTCCGATAGAAAGAATAACTGAAGGGATTGCATTCTTGCAGTTGGTAGCTACCTCAGCACCCTCTTCGCCGAGAGACTCAGCCATGGTGAGAGCCTTCTGGAAATACTCCAGCGCGCTGGTTTTGTTACCCATTGTAAGAGCTTCTGCACCGCTGTTGTATGTAGCTGTAGCTGAAGCGAGATCCTGTGCGGACATAACACCGAACGAAAAGGTGATAGCCGCCATTGCGAGAATGAACTTTTTCATAATATCAATGTTTTTAAATGTTATCAAATCGGTTGTATTGTGGCATAGCCTTTGGGGGAAGAATAGTCTGTTCCGCCTGCGTCTATTCGCAATAGGGCAAAAATAGTAAAAATATCTTAAATTTGCATAAGAAGTTGTCAGTTATGAGGAACTATATATTACATGTCGTTATATTGTTGCCGGCGTTGTTATTTTCAATAAAGATGCCAGCGGCGGATTTGCCTACACTTCCTGTCGCATCCCAGATCAGGACAGGAGTGCTGGACAATGGTGTGGCTTTCTATCTGGTAACCAATCATACGGAGAAAGGAAAGGCGGATGTCGCCCTTGTCCAGAAAGGCGGTTACGGATGCGAGACGCCGCTTACGGCCGGATCGTCTGCCGTACATGCGATGGGCTCATTGACAATGCTGCCACATTTCCGCACGAACACTCCGTTCAATTTCCTTTCCGACAACTGCATCTGGCCGGGGAAAGACGGTTATGTCGCTGTGTATGAAGATGCTACCATCTACCGTTTCTCAAACTTGGAACTTTCACGCTCAAAGGATATAGTGGACTCTACCCTGCTGATGATATTCGATATTATCGGCATGCAGTCAGAATATATTGGCGGAAGGTATTCCCCTCAGAACCAGGCAATTGTCGTTTCAGGAGACATCGATGCAGGAGCTGTGCTCAACAAGATGAACATGCTTTCGATGCTGGTAGTGAAAGGCCGTCCGGCCAAGGTCAATGCGGATTATGTCTGGCAGTCCGCGTCCGAGGCCAAGTATGAGAACGAGAAACCTTCTGTGCGTGGCCAGGCCACGATATCTGCGGAATACATTTATCCGAGAACACCGGAAAAGAACATGAACACGGTACAGCCGCTTGTCTCGCAGAAATTCGCGTCGGAACTCGGCATTGTCCTGAAAAAGCGTCTTTCCCGCGCATTGCGTGAGGCCGGCATCCCGGTTGCAGACATCTCATATTCATATATCAGCAGCAAGGAAGGTCCCGGCAATGAAAAAGTCAGGATTTCGATAACCACTTCGGACAAGTGTCTTGAAGAGGCATCAGCCGTGCTTTCCGGAACATTGGCCTCGCTGAAAACCTACGGCACGAGTCCGGAAGAGTATCGTGATGCACAGGCCGAGATGGTCATGAACATGATGCGCGAATACAGCGGCGATGTCAAGAGCAACACTGGCTACGTGGAGCAGTGCATTTCTTCTTATCTGTATGGAGCGTCACTGGCCTCCGCTGCCACGAGCATGGATTTCTTCATCAAGAAGAACCTTCAGGATGACCTGAGCGCAAGGCTGTTCAACAACTTTGTCACGGCCCTCATTGACAAGTCCGGCAATCTTACTTTCAGGTGCGTCTGCGATTCCCTTGCCGGCGAAAATGCATTCCGCAAATTCAACGCTTCTTGGACTCCTAAGGAAACGGGTTCATATACAGTAAGTTATGCGGACACATTGAAACTGAAGAAATCCTCATCGAAGCTGAAACTCAAGGCCATGTCACCGGAAACGCTCTCCGGCGGCCAGGTCTGGACCTTCGACAACGGGCTCAAGGTAATATTCAAATATACGCCTAAGACCAGGATGTTCCACTACCTCTGGCTGCTCAAGGGCGGCTATACGATGGTGCCTGGCCTCAAGCCTGGTGAGGGCGCTTACGTGTCCGATATGCTCGGGCTCTACGATGTCCCGGGAATGTCCTGCTACAGTTTCGCGCAGATGTTGTCTGCCAATGGAATATCCATGGATGGTGAGGTGACGATGTCCGACTTGCGGATAAGCGGTGCCGCCCCTTCATCCCGACTCCAGCTCCTTCTGCGTTCTCTGTACTCACTTGCCCAGAACGGCACGATGAACAGGGACGCCTACAACTATTACCGCGACTGCCAGAGCGTCAAGATGCTTGCCGGAGCTTCACCGCAGGCCACACTCGACAGCCTGCTGTTCCCGGGCAATGCCTGGTCCACATACAAGAGGCCTATAACATTGGCAGATGATTTCCAGAAGCGCTCCGACAAGTTCTTCAAGAGCGAATTCTCCAAGATGAATGACGGCGTGCTCATCCTTGTGGGCGATTTCGATGAATATACATTGAAAAAAGACCTTAGCCGCTACCTGGGCGGGTTCAGTACCGACAAGGCGACGTCATTCAGGTCCAGAAGCCAGTACAAGTCCGGTTCGGGCAATGCCTGCAAGATAGTGATAGGGGACAGGCAGACCATGGACCTCGGCGCATCCGCCCCGTTGAACTACACGTCAGCGAATTATATGGCATCCTACATCGCCGGCATGGCACTGCAGGCAAGGTTGTCGGAAACATTGGCCCGCTCCGGCTGGTACGGCAGCGCGACCTGGGACTTCTCGATGTTCCCTGAAGAGCGGTTCAATTTCAAGATGCATTGTTCAATGTCGGAACGCATCGGTGTTCCTGCATCATTGGTCCAGGTGGATTCTGTGGAACTGATAATATCGGATGTCCGTCGGGCTCTCCGCACCGCTTCCATCGACCAGAAGGAACTGAATGTGTGCAAGTCCGTACTGCTCAAGTCGATAGAGGCAAGACTGTCGGATCCTCAGATGATCATGTCAATGCTGGCGCTCAGATATTCTTACGGCAAGGACCTCGTCACGAGGTATAAGGACAATATCAATGCTGTCAATGTCGCAACGGTCAATGACATATTGAAAGGTCTTGCTGGGGGCCGTACCGCGGAATATGCGGTCAGGACCAGACTGGAAGGTGAACAAATCATTGATACTCAGCGCTCTCCTGTGTTTACGGGAGTGATTCCGCGCCTGGTGGCTGCTTCCGATACGCTCGGAATAGCAAGGCAGGCCTTCAGGGTCATAGGCATTGACACTGCTGCTTATACTCCTGTCTGGAAAGATTCGGCAGCGTTCCTGAAACTTCTGCCGCTGCTGCCTGAGCCGCTGAAATTCCAGCCCGCCGAACCTGTGAAACTGAAGACGGATACGCTGACCGTGAATCCGGCCGACAGCACAGTGTTTGTCCCTGTGGACAGCTCAGTGGTTGTTCCTGTGGACAGCACAGTAGTTCTCCCTGTGGACAGCACGATGACTGTTCCGAGAGACAGTATTTCGGTTGTGCCTACGGATACTTCAGGTATTACACGATATTGACGTAATCCTTGATATCCTGCGGGGAAACCGGGTTGCCTCCCAGAATGAGAAGCCTCTCGACCACATTCCTGAGTTCACGGATATTGCCGGTCCAGCTCTTGTCCTGAAGCATCTTTATGGCCTGAGGCGAGAACTCCTTCTTCGGCATGCCGGACTCGGTGCTTACCTTGTCATTGAAATAATTGACCAGCAGAGGAATATCGTCTTTTCTCTCATCGAGAGAAGGCACGTGGAGAACGATTACGCTCAAGCGGTGGTAAAGGTCTTCACGGAAATTGCCCTTCTCTATCTCAGCCCTCAAGTCCTTGTTCGTAGCTGCGATAACCCTCACGTCCACCTCTATGTCCTTGTCGCTGCCTACTCTGGAAAGTTTCCTTTCCTGAAGCACACGCAGGACTTTTGCCTGGGCCGCAAGACTCATGTCGCCGATTTCATCCAGGAACAATGTTCCGCCGTCCGCCTGTTCGAACTTTCCCTTATGCTGCTTGATGGCAGAAGTGAAGGCTCCCTTCTCGTGGCCAAACAGTTCACTTTCAATCAGTTCGGATGGTATGGCGGCACAGTTTACCTCGATGTATGGCATGGCGCTTCTGCTGCTCTGCTGATGAAGGCTTCTGGCTACCAGTTCCTTGCCTGAGCCGTTCGGGCCGGTTATCAGCACACGTGCATCGGTAGGCGCCACCTTCTCTATCATCTCGCGGAGATGCTTGATCGGAGCGGACTCTCCCACCATCTGCTGCCCGAACACCTTTTTCTTCAGGTTCGTGTTTTCCGTGATGATTTTAGAACGCTCTGTGGCGTTTTTGATGGTGATAAGTATTCTGTTGAGGTCCAGAGGCTTCTGTATGAAGTCGAAAGCGCCTTTCTTGATGCATTCTACAGCAGTGTCGATGTCTCCGTGTCCGGAAATCATTATGACAGCCGAGTCGATGCCGTCTTTCTTCAGCTTCTCCAGCACTTCCGTACCTTCCATATTAGGCATCTTGATATCACAGAAAATGACATCGTACCTTTCTTTTCCGGCCATATCCAGTGCCGTCGCGCCATCCTCGGCGGTATCTACGGCATATCCTTCGTCGGACAATATCTCTTTCAATGAATTTCTGATGGCTCTTTCGTCATCAACAACTAAAATCTTCATAATAATCTGATTTGCTAATCTGCATTCTTGGCAGCGGCTGCTGCCAATGCTGCTGCGTGCTCTGCCTTGGCCCTTTCTACTGACGGAGAATGTTTGAGGACGAATCCCGAACTCAAGTACTTGGTTCTCACGTCTTCGTCATTGGCAAGCTTCTCAGGAGTGCCGGACTGCAGAATCGTACCCTCGTAAAGAAGATAGGCCCTGTCAATGATGGCCATAGTCTCCTGGACATTGTGGTCCGTGATGATCACGCCGATATTCTTGTATTTGAGCTTTGCGATGATGTACTGGATATCTTCCACGGCCACAGGGTCCACACCCGCGAAAGGTTCGTCCAGCAGGATGAACTTCGGGTCAATGGACAATGCCCTTGCGATTTCGCATCTTCTGCGCTCGCCTCCGGAAAGCTGGATGCCGAGACTCTTGCGGACTTTGGAAAGATTGAACTCGTCTATCAGCGATTCAAGTCTCTCGTTACGCTCCGCCTTGGTCATATTGGACATCTCCATGACGGACATGATATTGTCCTCCACGGACATCTTTCTGAAAACGGACGCCTCCTGAGGCAGGTAGCCCACACCCTTGAGGGATCTTTTGTACATAGGCAGGTCGGTGATATCCTCATCGTCCAGATATATGCGGCCCCCGTTCGGAACAATCTGTCCTGTAATCATATAGAAACTTGTGGTCTTTCCCGCTCCGTTAGGTCCGAGGAAGCCGACGATTTCGCCCTGCTGCACCTCCATGGACACGCCCTTCACCACAGTCCTTACCCCATATTTCTTTACCAAATTTTCGCAACGAAGTTTCATTTCATTCACTATTTTACATCCAGACCGAAATCCTTCACCAGATTGCCGATCTCTTCATTGCCGGAAATCATGGCCTTGGCCTTGTCCTCCGGCATGTATATTCTCTTTTCCACTTTTTCCTGAGGAATCACCTCGACGGCAAGACGCACTCTGGACGAGCCGAGGTCCTTCTGGATCTTGGACTCGAGTTCCCTGAGCAATTCCTGTTCCACCCAGGCCTTCTGTGAGCTGTTCTGCACATAAAATTCCAGAAGTTTGTAGGATTCCTTGTTTTTGACGGTGGTTTTGGTCGAGGACAATGTAGTGTATAGTCTCGGCCTGCTCACATATTGCTCCGGTATTTTCTTCCAGCTCTCGTAAATCGCCAGGTCCTCAGGCATCTTGTCTGACAATGTTATGCCCGAAGCGCTGACTTCCTTCCTTTCGCCCTCTTCATTGATGGCATCAAGCGAAAGCGATGACGCTGTCTTGGTTGCCTTGCGTCTTCTTGTGGCAGGTGCCGGGGCGGGCTGTTCCTCTGCATTGGCCTGAGTCTCAGTCTGTCCTGCGTCATTGACCTGAACAGGAGTCGGCTCTGCTGCAGTCTGTACGGGGCTTTCGGCTGTGCTTGGAGTGGTCTCCTTCTGAGGTGCCGGTGTCTCGGCTGAGGCCTGGCTTACCGTCCTGCTTTCAGGTGTATCCACGACAGGACCGGCTGCGGCAACTGCCTTCTCCACCGGTGCTGCCTGTCTTGCCGGTGCCGCCTGACGTGGTGCCGCCGGAACTGACTGGACAGCGTTAAGCGCCACCTCGCCACCTGACAGGAAGCAGAGTTTCATCAGGGTAAACTCGATGTGCAGCCTCGGATTTATGCTCTCCTTGTATCCTGCCTCGCACTGGGCCGTAATGGCGAGAGCGTTGTACAGGAACTGGAGCGAGCACTTGTCCGCCTGCTCCTTGTATTTCTTTTTCAATGAATCAGGCAGCTCCAGCAATGCGTCCAGTGCCGCGTTCTTCGCCACTACCAGATTTCTGAAATGGTCGCTCAGCGATGATACGAAGTACAATGCATTGAATCCCTTGGACAGGATGCTGTCGAACTCCAGAAGTGCTGAAGCATAATCATTTGCAAGCATCTGCTCCGTTATCTTGAAGCCGTGTTCGAAGTCCAGAACGTTCAGGTTGTGCAGCACGTCCTCATACTTGACGTCGGTTCCGCAGAACGCCACGGTCTGGTCGAATATGGTCAATGCGTCACGCATCGCTCCGTCAGCTTTGCGTGCTATGATATGCAGCGACTCGTCATCTATGGTGATGTTCTCCTTGACGGCGATGCTGCGGAGGTTGCTGACGATGTCCGGAATGCTGATTCTATTGAAATCATAGGTCTGGCATCGTGACAATATGGTCGGCAGGATCTTGTGTTTCTCCGTCGTCGCCAATATGAAAATCGCGTGTGCGGGCGGTTCCTCAAGAGTCTTCAAAAACGCATTGAACGCCTGTGAGGACAGCATGTGCACCTCGTCGATGATATATACGCTGTATTTTCCGATCTGCGGAGGAATCTGCACCTGGTCCATCAGGGCCTTGATGTCATCCACACCATTGTTGGAAGCGGCGTCCAGCTCGTGGATGCAGTACGACCTGCCTTCCTGGAACGAAATGCATGATTCGCATTGGCCGCAAGGCTCCATGTCCGCGGACGGATGTTCGCAGTTGATGGTCTTGGCGAAGATTCTGGCAGCGCTGGTCTTTCCCACGCCTCTCGGTCCGCAGAAAAGATATGCGTGCGCAAGTTTTCCTCTGACAATGGAGTTCTTCAGGGTGCGCGCAATGTTGTCCTGCCCGATAAGTCCTTCGAAAGATGTCGGGCGGTATTTCCGCGCTGAAACTATGTATTGAGTGTTTTCTGACATTTTTTAAACTACTTCACACAAAGATACATAAAGTAATTTTAAATGCAATTGCGGATATGGGGGTTCCTCCCTCGCGGATGGAGAAACAAAGAGGTTGTTTTGAAAAAAATGACTATATTCGTGGAAATAATGATCACTTGATTATGTCATCAGTATTGAAGTACATTGTAAGAGCGGTGAAATACTTTTTCTATTTCACCATATTGCTGATAATCATCATGACCGTGCTTGTCCTGGCCCATGTGCTGGACGGAAATATAAGCACGATGTTCAGAAACGGATACGACTCATTGTGGCAGATAGCATTGATGTTCGCGGCGATTTCTTCAGTTTATCCGATATTCGGATTCGTGAAGAAGGAGGCATTGATACCGGGCGAATATGCTGAGGTGCGCGATGGCGTCGTGAAGTATATGGAAGACAAGGGATACCGCCTGGAGAAGGAAGAAGGCGAGAACCTGACCTTCCGTAACCGTTCTTTCCTGAACCGCCTGTCCAGAATGTTGGAAGACAGGATTACCCTGACCAGAACGCTTGGCGGATTTGAGGTGGAAGGCCTCAGGAAAGATACCATAAGAATTATCTACGGACTCGAAAACGCACTGCGAAAAACGGAATAAGATTATGACACAGGAACTTAAAACCGTCGCGCGCTATTCAGACCAGATGAGCGCCGACTTTGCGGCAGGCCTGCTCAATGCCAACGGTATCCCGGCCGAAGTGTTCGGTCAGACTTCTGCTTATCCTTCTATCAATGCTGCCATCGACAGCCTTGAGGTGAAGGTCAATGCTGACAACTACGATGATGCCGTCAAACTTCTGGCGGCCAAGAGTGAGGCGGAATAGCCTCTATCCCAGGAAATTCTTTGCGGCGAAGGACAATGCTTCCCAGAATTCTTCTCCGTAAGCCGCTATGAGAGGTTCGCGTAAAAATTCATATACGCGGACATTCTCTCTCCGGCCTTTTTCGAAAGCATCCTTGCAGATTTCCCATCTGTGCAGGTTCAGCGCGTCCTTGCCGTTGGATAGTCTGGTTACCCTTATAGGATAGAGCCAGCAGGATATCGGCTTGCGGAATTTGCATTTTCCGGCGAAATAACTGCGTTCCATGGCGCAGAAGCAGTTCTTATGCTCATCGAAGAGCGTATAGGCACATTCCTCGGTCCCCGGACAGAGCGGAGTCACTATATCCCCATCGACATCTATTTCGAAGAATCCCTTTTTGTCAATGACTTGTCTGCCGGACTCCTGCATCAAGTCGGAGAAACTCCCGTACGACTCTTCTATCTTGTCGATTTCCTCTTCTTTCAGCGGAGCGCCGCTGTCACCTATTATGCAGCAGCAGCCTTTGCATTTTTCGTAGTCACAGGCGAAGTATTCTGTGATAACTTCTTCTGACACAAGGCAATCGCCAATCTCGAAGATTGTCCCGAATTTTCGGTTGTTTTCCATTTGTTCTGTTGGAAAAAGTGAAAAAAAAAGAGTGACTAAAAGTGTTTTAGTCACTCCTGTATCTGGTTTTGTCCCAATACCTTATACACGCTGGCCGTATGAACGGTCTGTGGTGTTGACTGTGATGACGTCATCCTGGTTGATGAAGAGCGGAACCATGATCTTGGCGCCTGTCTCGAGTGTACACTCCTTGAGGGCGCTGGTAGAAGCGGTGTTGCCCTTTACGGCAGGCTCTGTATAAGTAACCTTGAGAGTTACGTATGTAGGGAGCTCGCAGGTGAGGCATCTCTCATCATCCACTACGAACATCATCTCCACGTGCTGTCCTTCTTTCATGAGGTCTGCGTTCTCTACGACATCCTTAGGAAGGTGAATCTGCTCGTATGTCTCTTCATGCATGAAGTTGAATCCGTCCTCATCTTCATAAAGGAACTGGTAAGGACGTCTCTCCACATTGATGGTCTCTACTTTTGCACCTGCGGTGAAAGTGTTTTCGAGGATACGTCCGTTCTCGAGGTTGCGGAGTTTGGTTTTTACGAATGCTGGACCTTTACCCGGCTTCACGTGCTGGAAGTAAACCAGCATACAAGGTTTGCCGTTGAAATTAAGGTACATTCCGTTTTTGAAATCAGCTGTTGTTGCCATATTCTTAGTATAAAATTGTTTCAGTCAGATTTTTACGCCGCAAATTTATAAAATTGCCTGATAACTGCAAAATTTTGCTATCTTTGCACCGCTTTTCAGAGGCTGATTTGCCCGGAAACGTCCAAGATTTCCGGAAAATGACTCGAAACCCCCTGAAAACGGCTTTGGAAGTGCTTGACAATAATCGAGAATGAAACCCGGTATGAAGATAACAAGTGCAAAATTTGCAGGCAGCAGTACGAAGGTTGAACAGAAACCGTCGCGCAAGTTGCCCGAGTTCGCCTTCATCGGAAGGTCCAATGTCGGAAAATCCTCACTGATAAACATGCTGACCGGAAACGGCAAACTGGCGATGACCTCCGGAACTCCCGGCAAGACCAAGCTGGTGAATCATTTTCTTATCAATGACAGCTGGTACCTGGTGGATCTGCCCGGATACGGTTATGCCAAACTTCCTGATTCTGAACGCGAAAAACTCAAGAATGTCATAAGGGATTATCTGAACCATTCTCAGGAAATGGTCATGCTGTTCGTGCTGATAGACGTAAGGCACGATATCGGCAAAGTGGATATGGACTTTCTCAACGAACTGGGAAACAGTGACATACCATTTGCGATTATCTTCACGAAAGGTGACAAGATGGGCCCGGTGGCCAGAGCGACGCAGATAGAAAAAGACAAAAGACAGCTGTCCGAGTTTTGGGAGGAGTTGCCTCTGAGCTTCGTCAGTTCGTCGGAAACCGGACTTGGCCGGGATGAAATCCTCGGTTATATAGGAGACGTCCTTGCTGAACAGAAAGAAACAAACCAATAACTTTTATATGAACTGCCAACATAAAATGGAATTGTTTGCCTGCAGGGCCTCAAAAGACTTTGCCGCAAAAGTCGTTGCTGAACTTAACAAACTTCAGCCGGAAGGAGAAGGTGAAATTCATCTTGGAGATTCAGAAGTCACTGTCTTCAGTGACGGAGAGTTCCAGCCTTCATTTACTGAAAGCGTACGTGGAGCCACCGTATTTGTGCTCCAGTCCACATTCCCGCCTGCAGAGAATCTGATGGAACTGCTCCTCACCATCGATGCAGCCAAGAGAGCTTCAGCTTACAAAGTGATTGCCGTGATGCCTTACTTCGGCTGGGCACGCCAGGACAGAAAAGACAAGCCGAGAGTGTCTATCGGAGCCAAACTCGTGGCAAACCTTCTTTGCGCAGCAGGGGTGGACAGGATAATGACCTGCGACCTTCACGCTGACCAGATCCAGGGTTTCTTCGATATTCCTGTGGACCATATTTATGCAAGCAAGGTATTCATACCTTACCTCAAGTCGCTCAACCTCGAGAATATGGCCATTGCAGCCCCTGATATGGGCGGCGCCAAGAGGGCCAACGCTTATGCCAAGGATCTCGCCTGCCCGGTGATCATCTGCCACAAGTCCAGAGAGAGGGCCAATGTAGTGGCTTCCATTACTGCTATCGGAGAAGTTGATGGCAAGAACGTGGTTATCGTGGATGACATGATCGATACCGCTGGAACATTGACCAAGGCCGCTGACATCCTCATTGAAAAAGGTGCGAAGAGCGTGAGAGCCTGCGCGACCCACGCCATCCTTTCAGGACCGGCTTATGACAGGATCAATGCTTCCAAGCTCTCTGAGGTGTATGTGACTGACACGATTCCTCTTACGACAGATCCTGCAGTGGACAAGAGCAAGATCAAGGTGGTTTCAATGACCGAGACATTTGCGAGAATTATCCGCAAGGTCTGCGACAACGAGCCTATCAGCCCTGAGTTTATTTTTTAAGACATTGACAAATCCCTCTCCTTTGCGGAGGAGAGGGTAACATTATATTATGAAAGTTTTTCTTGCAGCATTGATACTTATCGGAATCGGAGTCGCCGGAATGTGTTTCAACATCATCTTCCGCAACAAGGCGTTTCCGCAGACCGATGTCGGGTCCAATGAAAACATGAAGAAAATGGGCATCAGATGTATGCGCGAGGAAGACGACGAACGTTTTTCGAAAACGGAAGGCGGAAAGAAGAACGGAGCGACATGTTCCGGTACGTACAGCGAGTCGTGCATCGGCTGCGGCTTGTATCCGTCAGAGAAAAAAGCTGACAAGAAGGGCTGAGGCCCGATTATATACGAAGCCCGGGATACGGGAAAAACAATCTTCTCGTGAGAGCAGATATCAAGTATTAAAAAGATGAGTTTAGTAGCAATCGTAGGACGCCCTAATGTGGGCAAGTCCACACTTTTCAACCGCCTCGTAGGTATGAGGCAGGCCATTGTAGATGAAACCGCAGGCGTGACACGCGACAGGCATTATGGAAAATGCGAATGGTGCGGCAAGGAGTTTTCAGTAGTGGATACCGGTGGATATACTTCCGGTTCGGATGACGTTTTCGAAGAAGAAATCAGAAAACAGGTAGTAATCGCTATTGAGGAAGCGGATCTGATATTGTTCATGGTGGAGGCCGCCACGGGCATCACCGATTACGATTCGGAAATCGCCGACCTGCTCAGAAGGAGCGGCAAACCGGTAGTCGTGGCCGTGAACAAGGTGGACTCCGGTGAAAAGATGTTCGACACATATCAGTTCTATGGTCTCGGTCTCGGTGAAATTTTCAGCATATCGGCAGCCAATGGCGGCGGAACAGGTGACCTCCTGGACGAGGTGCTCAAGAAACTGCCGGAGGATACGGAAGCGGAGGACGAGCATCCGGGAGTTCCCCGCATTACCATAGTCGGCAAGCCGAATGTCGGCAAATCCTCTCTTACAAATGCGCTTCTCGGCGAGGAGAGAAATATCGTGACTTCCGTTGCCGGAACCACAAGAGATTCAATATCATCGTATTACAACAAGTTTGGCCACGAGTTCATGTTCGTGGACACTGCCGGAATACGTAAGAAGAACAGAGTCAGCGAGGATCTGGAGTTCTATTCTGTGATGCGTTCCATAAGGGCCATCGAGCACAGTGACGTCTGCATCATGATGATAGATGCCACTACCGGTATGGAGGCGCAGGACATGAATATCTTCAATCTTATCAAGAAGAACAGGAAGGGCTGCGTCCTGGTAGTGAACAAATGGGACCTTTTCGAGAAGGAAAGCAATACTCTCGCAGAGTACACCAAGTCGCTCAGGGCAAGGATAGCTCCGTTCAGCGATGTTCCTATCATTTTCACGTCAGTGCTCAAGAAGCAGAGAATCCTGGATGTGCTCAATGAAATCGGCCACGTGTGGGCCAACTACTCCAACAAGATTTCCACATCCAAGCTCATGGATGCCATGCTGCCGGAAATCGAGAACTATCCTCCGCCGATGTGGAAGGGCAAGCTCGTGAAAATCAAGTATATGACACAGCTTCCTACCAAGTTCCCGGCATTTGCGTTCTTCTGTAATCTCCCGCAGTACATCAAGGAACCGTACAAGCGTTTCCTGGAAAACAAGCTGAGGGAGCATTTTGACCTCACAGGCTGTCCGGTACAGCTGTTCATGAGGCAGAAATAGGAAACTTTCGACAAATAAAAAATCAGCGGCTCATTTTACGGACCGCTGATTTTTTTATTTCTCTCTGAGAATCTTCAACTGCTGAATCTTGTAGGTGACTTGCTTGTAACTGACGAAGATCGTGACCTCGAACGTCTCGCCCCCTGCATTCAGGCGTCCCACCGCGTATTTCATATTGGAACGGCCTGCAGTATGTGTGATTTCGAAACCTCTGGGCGTGTAGCTGTCGAAGAAGGCTTTCAGGATCTGCCGTGCCTGGTTCTTGCTCGAATCGCTCGTGTTCGAGATGACGGATATCTCCAGGTTGTCGTCGAACCATGCGGCCAGTTTCTCTGCATCTCCCTGCCTGATGTACTTCGCAATAGGGATGAATACATCATATCCCTCATCCTGAGCATAAGAATCTATGCCGCAGCACATTGCTGCCGCAGTCGTGAACAAAACGATGAAATGTCTTATGCCCATAAGTGTATAACTTGCTTTTTTCGGCCCTTAATAACAGCAAATACCGAGCCAATTGGAAATCATCCCAAAAGAAGTTATTTTTGTACCCGTATGAAGATGACTTTGATTACAGTCGGAAAGACTGACGTGAAATGGGTTAGGGAAGGTCTGGACCTGTACAAATCCAGACTGACGCATTATATACAGTTCAATGTCGTGGAAATACCTGAACTGAAGAATGTATCCTCATTGACCCGGGAACAGATAAAGGCTCGCGAAGGCGAACTCCTGCTCGCGCAGATCCGTCCGGGAGACGATGTGATTCTTATGGACGAGCACGGCAAGCAGTTCCGTTCGGTGGAATTCGCGTCAATGCTCCAGAACAAGATGGCCTGTAGCGGAAGGGACATCGTCTTCGTGATTGGCGGGGCATACGGATTCTCTCGCGAAGTGTATTCGCGTGCCGATTCCAAGATTTCGCTTTCCGAGATGACGTTTTCCCATCAGATGGTCAGAGTGATTTTCACTGAGCAGCTCTATCGCGCCTTCACCATAATGCGCGGTGAGCCATATCATCACGAATAACAAGTAATATGGCAGCATTGAAAGAGAAACTGGTAAAATGCTGGAAAAGCCTTTTCGGCAAGAACGTGTGGGCGATATTGGTCGGCATAGCGTTCCTGCTCATGTTGGCGAACCTGTTCGTGGACAGGCGTGGAGATTTTTCGGATTATGCCACCAGACACTTCGACAAAGTGCTGAACAAGCGTTTTGCCCAACTTGAAGACTATATGCAGGAAGCATTGGACCAGAGCCCGGGCGGATGGCTGAAGCTTGAAGACGTGCCTGAAGATATGGTGATTTACCGCTATTACAGCGATTCGCTCCAGTCTTGGGTCAATCAGTTTTCTCTGGACAATGATGATATCAGCCATAAGCTTGTGGTCCAGCGGTTCGGCAATCTCCGATACAACTTCGTGTCACCTCTCGTGGAGGCAGACACGACAGTAAAATACCTGAGCATCGGCCCTAAATGGTATCTTGTGAAATCATTGACGGACAGGAACGGATGCCGCGTGATCGGAGGACTGGAAGTCCGTAACACCTTGGATACCAGGTCGGTAAACGGGGTAAACCCTAAGTTCCGCCTCTCAGACAGGTTTTCGCTCCACCCTATCAGTACGAGTGGCGGCTCCGTGATTTCGGTCAACGGGTATCCGCTCATGAAACTCATACAGGAGGCTACCAGGATCGCTCCGATACTGCCGGACACGACCCTGCTGTGGCTCTCCGCCGCATTCTTCGTGATAGGCGTGCTGACATTCCTGTATTTCAACAGGAGCCTCAGGTCAATGTGGTTTTCCATACTGTCCATAACCGTGGCGATGCTTGCGTTCTATATAGTCGGATACGGAATGCAGAGCTCCGATACTCTGTTCTCACCTACATTGTATGCGGACGGCCCTATATTGTATTCCCTCGGCGCGGTATTGATAATAAACATCTGGCTGGTACTGGTATTCGCCTGCCTCTACATCGCCGAGAGTCCTGTCCGGGAATTCATGAAGTCAAGCCTTGCGCACAAACGCCTGACCATTGCATTCGTGTTGCTTTCTGATATTCTCGTAATCGCTTATACGGCAGTTACTTTCAGAAGCCTTATCCTGAATTCCAACATATCCCTGGAACTCTACAAGATAGTCCAGCTCGGCCGTTTCTCGCTGTACATATATCTGTCCTATCTGGCATTGGTATCCACCATTCCGCTTTCCCTGCAGATAATCAGGATTGCCGTGTTCAATGATACGGGACTGAAATATGACGTGTTCTCGCGTACCGGAAGGTCCGTGTTCGCGATCTTCAGTGCAGTGTTTTTCCTGCTGATGTTCTCACTGCTCGGGACGCAGAAGGAAACCAACCGCGTGCAGATCTGGCTGAACCGTCTGTCCATAGACCGGGATCTCGGACTGGAACTCCAGTTGAGGGGCATGGAGAATGCGATCGCGGCGGACAATTCCATCCCGGAAGTGATGGCAGCCACCAATGACTACAAGATCATATTGAACAGAATCACGGAAACCTACATGAACAGGATTTCCAAGGACTTCGACATAAGCGTCTATCTGTTCAAGGAGAACATCTCCGATCCGCAGGTGGCCAAGTATTTCAATGAAAGGGTGGTGAATGCTGTCCCTATTGCTCCTGAATCCAGATTCGTGTACAGCCGTACAGCCAACGGAATGGCCCAATATACCGGAATGTTCGTCTATTATTCCCCGAAGAACGGCACTACCAAGATGCTGCTCGGCGTGAATTCGAAATCCGACAAGAATGAGCGGGGCTATGCATTTATACTCGATTCTTCATCTCCGGGCGCGGTCGTGATACCTCCGCAGTACTCATTTGCCAAGTATATTGACGGAAAGCTTGTCAGCTACAAGGGTGATTATCCTTATCCGACAGTGCTCAACGGCAAATTCAGGACTCATGATGCAGAAGACGTGTCGGAAAGGCTGGCTGTGGACGCATACGTGCATTTCTACAGCCACCTCTATCCTGACGAGAGCATTGTCATATCCCGTCCGCGCATCGGTGCGTCCCAATACGCACTCGCGGCCTGTATGTTGTGGCTGGCGGCCTATTCCTGGATAAGTCTGATAGGCTGGCGGAGGAAGAAGTACGGCAATTTCGAGAAGAATTACTACAAGTCCAGGGTGAATACGGTGCTGTTCCTGTCAATGCTCATGACGCTGGTGACGATGAGCACGATCATGGTGTTCTTCGTATATAAAAGAAATGATGCCAATGTGATGAGGCTGATGACCAGCAAGATCACCACCATCCAGTCCCTGATGGCGAACCGTGTCAGATACTGCTCTTCCTACAGCGATGTGGCTTCACAGGATATGGCGAGCATAATGGATGATATCGGAAACTACACCCGTTCCGACATCACGCTCTATACTCCGGGAGGCAGGGTGTTCAATACCACCGCACCTGAAGTGTACGAGAAGATGTTGCTCGGCTCCAGAACGAACCCTGAGGCCTACAGGAACATAATGTACAGCAACAAGCGGTTCTACATCCACCGTGAAAGCATAGGCGGCAGGAATTTCTACACGATGTATGCCCCGATATTCAATGACAAGGGCAAGATCCTCGCGATTCTGAGTGCGCCATATACCGATTCCGGACTTTCATTCAAGCAGGATGCCGTGTTCCACTCGGTCTTCGTGATAACAGTGTTCTTCATCTTGCTGATAATCACCAGGTTTCTTACGACAAAAGTGGTGGACAAGATGTTCCGGCCGATAGTGGAGATGGGCAGGAAGATGATTTATGCGAGAACCGGCGGACTGGAATATATCATATATGACAAGGAAGATGAAATTTCCAGCCTGGTAAGAGCCTATAATCTCATGGTTCATGACCTCTCGGAATCCAGCAAGCAGGTGGCCCAGGCTGAGCGTGAAAGGGCCTGGAGTGAGATGGCGCGTCAGGTGGCTCATGAGATCAAGAACCCGCTTACTCCGATGAAACTCCAGATACAGAGGCTGATACGGCTCAAGAGCAAGAACGATCCTACCTGGGAAACCAAGTTCGAGGACATATCCCGCCTGATTCTGGACAGCATTGAAGTACTTACGGATACGGCCAATGAATTCTCGACATTCGCCAAACTCTATACTGAGGAGATGGTGCCTATCAATCTTGACGATATGGCATCCGACCAGATTTCGATGTTCGATGACAAGGAAAACATCAGTTTCGGCTATTTCGGACTGAAAGATGCGTGGGTGACCGGGCCGAAGCCGCAGCTGATACGTGTGTTCGTTAATCTGCTTACAAATGCCGTGCAGGCGATTGAGAACCAACAGACAGAAGACAAGGAAGCGGGCAGGGAACCGGAACTTGGCCATATAGTCCTGTCATTGCGAAACAGTTCGAAGGAAGGATTTTATGATATAGTATTGGAAGACAGCGGTCCTGGAATCAAGGATGAAAACCGCAGCCGTCTGTTTACTCCGAACTTCACCACCAAGAGCGGCGGAACCGGCTTGGGACTCGCAATCTGCAAGAATATCCTCGAAAGATGCGGCGGCGAGATCTTCTACAGCAAGTCGTTTGTGCTCGGCGGAGCATGCTTTACCGTCCGATTCCCTAAAGGCAAACGCTGATTGACAGAAATATTTATTACATTTGTCCGAAACCAACAGTAAAAATGCATAATATACCAGATATAATCATTGCCATAGACGGCTACTCATCAACAGGCAAAAGTTCCTTCGCGAAACTGATAGCCAAAGAATTCTCGTTCCTGTATCTCGACTCGGGTGCATTGTACAGGGCTGTGACCCTGTATGCGATGGAGCATGGCATGGTACGGGAAGACGGCAGCATTGACAAGGATGCGCTTGTCGCCGCGCTCCCCGGCATTGACATTCATTTCGAGTATTCGCCCGAAGGCAGCCATACTTTTATCGGCGACCAATGCGTGGATTCGCAGATCAGGACCCTGGCTGTGTCTTCTCATGTGAGTCCGGTGGCGGTGATTCCCCAGGTGAGGAATTTCGTGGATGAACTTCTCGTCTCATACGGGAAGAACGGACGCATTGTCATGGACGGACGCGACATCGGCACATCTGTTTTTCCGAATGCCGATCTGAAGATTTTCATGGTGGCGGATGACAAGGTCCGTGCGCAAAGACGTCTGAATGAGATGGTTGCGGGTGGACAGCATCCCGATTTTCAGGAGGTTCTCGAGAACCTGAAAAGCCGCGACTACATAGACTCCCACAGGGAGACTTCTCCGTTGAGGCAGGCTGAGGATGCGGTGGTTCTGGATAATTCTGATATGACATTGCAGGACCAGATGGTCTGGATAAAAAAACTGGTTGAGGAAAGATTCGGCAAGTAAGTTATGGCAATATCCGTGGAAATAGACCCTGGTTCAGGTTTTTGCGGTGGCGTTATCCGTGCTGTAAGCAAAGCAGAGGATGTGTTGTCTGAAAGCGGGGGAAAGAAATTGTATTCGTTGGGCTCCATTGTCCACAATGAATCTGAGCTCGAACGGCTCCGCTCTCTCGGTCTCGTTACGGTGTCGGCGGAAGACCTGGAGACACTTCCACGTGGCTCCAGGGTGCTTATAAGGGCGCATGGCGAGCCGCCTGCCACATATCGTGCTGCGGACAGGTTGGGCCTTGATGTTATGGACTGCACTTGCCCCGTGGTGCTGAAACTCCAGAAAAGCATAAGGGAGGCCTATGTCAGGGTCAATGCCGCTGGCGGCCGGATTCTCATTTTCGGTAAAGTCGGTCATGCTGAGGTCCTCGGCCTTCTCGGCCAGGTGGACGGCGATGCCTTGGTAATAGAAAATATGCAGATGCTCGACGAGGCCATCAGTTCCGGAAAGATAAATCTGGACGCACCTGTGGAAATCTTCTCGCAGACAACCAAGAGTCCCGCTGAATATGCTACCATCTGCTGCGCCCTGGAAGAGGCGATGGCGAAGGAGCACGAAATGTCTCCGGTCCTTTTCAAGGGAACTGAACTTCTGGTGGTGCACGACACCATATGCCAGCAGGTGGCAGGGCGTCATAAACGCCTGTCCGAGTTTGCATTGTCCCATGACATCATCATATTCGTGTCCGGAAAGGACAGCTCCAACGGCAAGGTTCTCTGTGACTTGTGTCGTTCTGTGAACATAAGAACGTACAATGTGAGCGGGGCCGGAGAGGTCCGCACGGAATGGTTCCGCCCGGACGACCGTGTGGGGGTGTGCGGCGCCACGTCCACGCCGAAATGGCTGCTTGAGTCGGTGGCCTCCCGGATACGGGAATTTTGAGACTCGTACAAATTCTGACACATTATGGAAAGGGAAATTATAGATTTATACACACTTCAGACAAGTATCCGTTCTGCGCTTGAGGGCAATTTCCCCGACAAATTATGGGTTAAGGCGGAAATCAGCGCCATCAAATCAAGAAGCGGCGGGCATTGTTATCTGGAATTGTCCCAAAGCGGGGACAGCGGCCTGGTCGCCAAGTCTTCGGCGATAATATGGAACTCCAAGTTCAGGATGCTTTCGCCTTATTTCCAGTCAGTTGCAGGCATTCCTCTTCAGGAGGGAATCAATGTCCTCGTCCGCGTGCAGGTGAATTACAGCCAGCTATACGGGTTTTCATTGATAATAGACGACATTGATCCGGAATTTACCCTCGGCGACAAGGAGCGCGAGCGCCAGGCGACCATCGAACGGCTGAAGCGGGAAGGTCTGCTGGACAGACAGAAAGAGCTGGAAATGACGGCATTGCCTTATAAGATTGCTGTGGTTTCGGCTCCCGATGCGGCCGGCTACAGGGACTTTATGCGCCATCTTCACGAGAACGAATCGGCATTTGTCTTTCATACTGAGCTGTTCGAGGCTGTCATGCAGGGTGCGTCTGCGCCTTCATCCATTTCGGCGGCAATTTCAGCGGCTGCATCTGCTGAACCCGCTTACGATGCCGTGGTTGTGCTCAGAGGCGGCGGGGCAAAACTGGATCTCGCATGTTTCGATGATTATGAAGTGGCAGCGGCGATTGCAAGATGTCCGATACCGGTACTTACGGCAGTCGGTCACGACCAGGACTATCATATATGTGATATGGTCGCGTGGCAGTATGTGAAAACCCCTACAGCGCTCGCCGATGTTTTTCTGGATATATATGCTGCTGAAGACCAGGAGATTCTGTCGTACAGTTCCCGCCTGAAACTGGCGTTTCTCGGGAAAATCGCCACTATGTCTTCAAATGTGGACCTGATGGAATCCAAGCTGAAGATGGCATTGCAGAATAAGATCAATGCCTTGTCGGCGAAGGTGGATGTGCTCGAGGCGAGTATCTTGGGCGCGGATCCGAGGCGGATTCTGTCGCGCGGATATGCGCTTGTTACTGATGATAGAGGAGTGGTGCTGAAAGCAGCGAAAGGAAAAAAGCCCGGCGACGGTATCAGAGTGGTGTTCTCTGACGGCTCTTTGGACTGTGAGGTGAAAGGCTGAAAAGTATTCTTTACATTTTCTTATTGGTTTCCAAACGGAAAATATCTAAATTGGTGGATGAAGATTATGGAGAAATTCGATTACAAAGAAGCGGTGCGTGAGTTGGAAAGCATTGCGGCCAAGGTGGAAGACCCTTCCACGGGGTTGGACGACATTGACAAGTATGTCAAGCGTTCAAAGGAACTGATTGCCGCGTGCAGGGCTTATCTGCGCACTGTACGTGACAAGGTTGACAAACTGGACACCATCTGAGGACGGAGGGTGCAAAACTTATAAATACACTTTCTATGGCAAAACACACGTTCATATATGATTCGGATCCGTATCTGGCTCCCTACAAAGAAGCGATTGAAGCGCGTAGTGCCAGAATCGAAGCGGAGAAGGAAAAGATCGCCGTGGACGGTTCATTGTCCAAAGGCTTGAACAATCATCTTTATTACGGTCTTCACCGGGATGCTGACGGAGGCTGGGTGTTCAGGGAATGGGCTCCGAATGCCAACAGGATCTATCTCATCGGTGAATTCAACAACTGGAAACGCACGTCGGCCTATGCATTGACCCCGACAGGCGGAGGAAACTGGGAGATAAAGATTCCGGGCATGTTCCTCCATCACGGGGAACTGTACAAACTCTTCATCGAGTGGCCGGGCGGCGGAGGTGAGAGGTTGCCTTCCTACGTGCACCGTGTGGTGCAGGACCCTGTGACCAAGGTGTTCAGCGCACAGGTCTGGGAGCCTGAAAAGCCATATAAGTGGAAACATAAGGGACCGGGGCCGAGGCTGCATCCTCTTATATATGAATGTCATATCGGAATGAGCTCCGAGGATGAGAAGGTGGCTTCGTTCGAGGAGTTCCGTACCAATGTCCTTCCTCACGTGGAGAAACTGGGCTATGACACGTTGCAGATAATGGCCCTGCAGGAGCATCCTTACTACGGGTCTTTCGGCTATCAGGTATCCAATTTCTATGCATTGTCCTCAAGATTCGGGACTCCGGAAGAGTTCAAGCATCTGGTGGACGATGCGCACGGGCGAGGTATCGCAGTGGTGATGGATATCGTCCATTCCCACAGCGTGGACAATGAGGCGGAAGGTCTCAGCCTTTTCGACGGACGTGAAGACCTGTATTTCTACAGCGGCAGCCAGGGGCATCATCCGGCCTGGGGCTCACGCTGTTTCGACTACGGAAAATCAGAAACCAAATACTTCCTTCTGTCGAACTGCAAATTCTGGATGGAGGAATATCATCTGGACGGCTTCAGGTTCGACGGCGTGACCAGTATGCTGTACTGGGACCACGGTCTGGGCCGCGACTTCGTCGGTTATGACAATTATTTCAATGCAGGGGTGGACGAAAATGCCGTAACCTATCTTGCATTGGCCGCGATGCTGACAAAGGAACTGAATCCGGATGCGATAACCATCGCGGAAGACATGAGCGGAATGCCGGGACTGGCTGCCCCGTTTGCCTCGGGCGGTCTGGGCTTCGATTTCCGGATGGCTATGGGCGTAGCAGACCACTGGATAAAATGGCTGAAGGAAAAGAGTGACGAGCAGTGGAGTATGGGCGAAATCTGGTGGGAACTGACGAACAAGCGTTCGGACGAGAAGACCATCAGTTACGCGGAGTGTCACGATCAGGCTTTGGTGGGGGACAAGACGCTGATATTCAGGCTGATGGACAAGGAGATGTACACGTCGATGAACATTGACTCCAAGAATCTTGTCGTGGACAGGGGCATGGCCCTCCACAAGATGATAAGGCTTCTGACGTTGGCGACGGCCGGTGACGGATATCTGACTTTCATGGGCAATGAGTTCGGGCATCCCGAGTGGATAGATTTTCCTCGCGCGGGAAACGGCTGGTCTTATAAATATGCCCGCCGTCAGTGGTCGCTGTGCAAACCGGATTATCTCAGGTACAAGTATCTGATGAACTTCGACGAGGATATGATCCATCTGTTCAGGAAAGAAAACCTTTTATCCTTCAAGCCTGAGCTGATAAAGGCTGACGAACAGGGTAAAGTGTTGGTTTTCCGGCGTGGAAATTATATCTTTGCAGTTGATTTCAATTCCACGAAATCTTTTGAGGGCTACGCATTTGAGGCTCCGGAAGGCGAGTGGAAATTGGAACTTGACACTGACGAGAAGCGCTATGACGGTTTCTCGAGACTAATAGCCGGAGAAAAACACATTGCAGGTACTGAATTGAGGGTATATCTGCCTTGTCGTTGTGCGCTTGTGTTTAAGAAAACTAATAAATAGGATATGGCATTTTTGAAATTTAACAAGGCCGAACTCGTAAACCTCTCGTATTCATTGAAGCGGGAGATTATCTGCGCGAACAAGACGGGGGCGTATTGCAACACCTCCATCGTGACGTGCAATACGAGGCGTTATCACGGTCTTCTGGGTGTGCCTGTCGATGCTTTCGGCGGGAATAAATACATGTTGCTGTCCTCGGTGGACGAGAGCCTGCTGGCGAACGGCAAGCTGTTCAATCTCGGTATCCACTGCTATGGTGACATATATGAGCCGAGGGGGCACAAATATGTCATTGACTTTACTGCCGACCCGGTTCCGACCGTGGTTTACAGGGTAGGCGAGATGGAGTTCGTGAAGAGCATTCTGCTTGTTCCTGACAAGGATCAGGTGATGCTCAAATATGAGTTGCGCAAATCACCGGCCGATGTGTCTCTGATTCTCAAGCCTTTCCTCGCATTCAGGAATATCCACAGTCTGACGAAACGCAATTCTGAAGCGCGGACAGACTATGAGGAAATAGGCAATGGTGTGTCATTCAACATGTATCCAGGGTTCCCTGACCTGAATCTCCAACTCAGCAATTCTGCTTTTGAGTTCAGATACAGACCTGATTGGTACAATGGCATCACTTATTCTGACGAGTCGCGCCGTGGATTTGAATGTAAGGAAGACCTCTTCGTGCCGGGAGCCTTCACTCTGAAGATGAAACAGGGCGATTCTGTGATATTGTCCGCATCCGTGGAGGAGGAGAATCCGAGAATGCTTACGAGAAAGTACAATTCCACGCTTTCCAAGATGCGTGATATCGGAAGTTATCACGACCAGCTTCTGCACTGCGCTGACCTTCTGGTGCGTGACCGCAACGGCCACAAACGCGTAACAGCCGGATTCTCATGGCTTTACACCGGACTGCTCAGAGAGACATTATATACATTGACAGGTCTTACGCTCTGCACCGGCAGAAAATCCGAATTTGAGGAGATTCTGGACAATCTCATCGCTGACAATCAGGAGCGTTTCCTCACAAGGACCACCCAGATCGAGGCTCCGCTGATGCTCGGACTCGTTCTTCAGGAATATATCAATGCAGGTGCTTCCGCAAAGAAGGTATGGACCAAATACGGCGACTTTGTCAAGAAGGTGATCTGCAGTTATGCTCCGGGCGTGAGAAAGGAAGTGTCCCTGCAGCCTAACGGACTGCTGTGGGCGCAGAAGGACAAGACGGCATTGACCTGGATGAATGCCTATATCGACGGCAATCCTGTTACGGAAAGGGCCGGATATCAGGTGGAGACCAATGCCTTCTGGTATGACATGCTTTCCTTCGCGCTGGAAATGGAAGGGAAATATGGCAAGAAGTCAGATGCTTTCGTCGCTGAGTGGACACCGATAAGAGACCTTGTAGCTGAGAATTATCAGAAGACGTTCTGGATGCCTGACAAGGGTTATCTTGCTGATTATGTGGACAATAACGGACAGAATACCGATGTCAGGCCTAACCAGCTCTTCGCATTGGCCGTATTCCATCAGCCTGTGGACGATTCTGTCGTCGGCAGCATGATGAACATAGTGGACAGGGAACTTGTGACGGCTCGGGGGATCAGGACATTGTCTCCGCGTGATGAGAAATATAAGGGCGTCTATGAGGGAACTCAGCGTGAGAGGGACTTGGCCTACCATCAGGGCTGCGCATGGCCTGCATTGCTGATGCCATATGCGATAATCAAGTTCAAGATGCATGGCGCTGCATTCTGCAAGCGTGCTGAATGGCTTATGGAAGGCTTCTATGCCGATTTGAACAAGCATGGCGTGGGTGCGTTCTCGGAACTTTATGACGGAGACCCACCTCATGAGCCGCATGGCGCCATCTCTTCTGCAATGAGTACGGCGGCGCTTCTGTACATGGAAAGTCTGATCAACAAATACAAGGAGGAACGATAATGAGAGTGCTGATGTTCGGATGGGAATTCCCTCCACATATTGCCGGCGGTCTTGGAACTGCTTGTTATGGAATAGTGAAAGGTCTCTCACACTGCGGAGTAAGCACGATGTTCGTGATGCCTTCCGCTTCGGGTGACGAGGACCAGAGCGCTGCGCAGATCATCAATGCCAGCGACGTGCCTGTTCAGATAACTGATACTATGAATGTAGATGATTTTCTGGACAAGGTGCAGTTCGTGCATATCGGTACCAATATGGTTCCGTATCTGGATCCTGCCGAGTTCCACACCTTGGTGGAAGAGGACAGGAGGCGTCAGGTGCGTGATTTTTCCGTACATTACGGACACACTTACAAGTTCTCCGGAAAATACGGTTCCAACCTTATGGAAGAGGTTGCCAGGTATGCTATGGTCGGCGGTACGATTGCGATGACACACAAGGATGAGTTCGATGTTATCCACGCGCACGACTGGCTTACATATATGGCCGGCATCGCTGCCAAGCGTCTGTCCGGTAAACCTCTTGTGGTTCACGTTCATGCCACGTCATTTGACCGCAGCAGCGACAACAACATTGACACCCGCGTCTATGATATCGAGAAACGCGGAATGGAAGCTGCCGACAAGGTGATTACGGTGAGCGACCTGACCAGAAACATAGTCATAACGAAATACGGCATTGACCCGTCAAAGGTCGTGACAGTCCACAATGCGGTGGATTTCAGCGGCAGGAGCAATGTCAATGTCGAGAGGGGAGTGAAGGACAAGGTAGTCACGTTCCTCGGACGTATCACGTTCCAGAAAGGACCTGAGTATTTCATCGAGGCGGCTGCAAAAGTGCTGAAGAGATGTGACAATGTCCGTTTCGTGATGGCCGGAAGCGGTGATATGATGAACCGCTCGATACGTCAGGTGGCAAGACTCGGCATTTCCGACAGGTTCCATTTCACCGGATTCCTCAGAGGAAAAGAGGTGCAGGAAATGTTCGCATTGTCAGATGTGTATGTGATGCCTTCAGTATCAGAGCCTTTCGGAATCTCTCCGTTGGAGGCGATGCGTACTGGCGTGCCTTCTGTGATTTCCAAGCAGTCAGGTGCGGCTGAGGTGCTCAAATATGCCTTCAAGGTGGACTTCTGGGATGTGGATGCGATGGCTGACGAGATCTATGCGCTTCTGAAGTATCCTGCATTGGCCAATTTCGCCTCAAAATATGGTTTTGACGAGGTCAACACGCTCAAGTGGAACAATGCGGCGGTCAAGATCAAGAATGTTTATGAATCAGTGATAAAATAAAAATTGACAGATATGAGTAAAAAAAGTCTATGCCTGTATTTTCAGATTCATCAGCCTGCCAGATTAAGGCTTTACAGGTTTTTCGATATAGGTAAGGATTCTCATTATTATGATGATTTTACCAATAGGACCATCCTCCGGAGAGTAGCGCAGAAGTGTTATCTTCCGATGAACAGCCTCCTGCTGGATCTTATCAAGAAACATAAAGGAGCGTTCAAGGTGGCTTTCTCCATTTCCGGTTCCGCTCTCGAGCAGTTCGACAGATATGCTCCGGAAGTGATCGACAGCTTCAAGGCATTGGCCGATACAGGATGCGTGGAGTTCCTTTGCGAAACATATTATCACTCACTCGCTTCGCTGGCATCTCCGGCAGAGTTCAAGCATCAGGTCCTGAAACACAAGGCCGCTATTGAGAGCCATTTCGGAGTTACTCCTGTGACATTCAGGAACACTGAGCTCATTTACTCCGACACTATAGGCGCACAGGTGTATGAAATGGGCTTCCATACCATGCTTACAGAGGGAGCAAAGCATATTCTCGCATGGCGCAGTCCGGATTTCGTATATACCGATGACATGCAGCCTCGTCTGAAGCTTCTGCTCAGGAACTACGTTTTCAGCGATGACATAGCATTCCGTTTCTCGGACAAGTGCTGGAACGAATGGCCTCTCACGACAGACAAGTTCCTGTCTTGGATGAAAAATGAGGTCAGCGCGTCAGGTGATGTCATCAATCTGTTCATGGATTATGAAACATTCGGCGAGCACCAGAGTCCTGCTTCCGGAATTTTCGACTTCATGTCATATCTTCCGACAGCTGTCGTTTCCGACGGCACTTTCGAGTTCAATACTCCGGCTGAGGTAGTCAAGAAGTTCAAGCCTGTTTCCGAACTTGAAGTCGATGAACCTGTCTCATGGGCAGACGAGGAGCGCGATGTCACCGCATGGCTCGGCAACGAGCTCCAGCAGGAGGCGTTCAACAAGCTGTATGCTCTGTATGAGAAGGTTGCATTGATCAATGATCCTGCTCTGTTCAATGACTTCGGACATCTTCAGGAGAGTGACCACTTCTACTACATGTGCACGAAATTCTTCTCTGACGGGGAAGTCCACAAATATTTCAACCCGTATGACACCCCTTACGAGGCCTTCATCAACTATATGAACGTTTTGAGTGACTTTATTATCAGAGTAGATGAGGAATATTCAACAAGTGTTGCTAAATTTGCAGCTCCGAAAGAAACCGAGAACAAGGTGAAAGCCAAGGCGGTAAAGAAGGTAAAGGAAGAAAAGGCTGAGAAAACTGTGAAGAAGCCGGTCCGTACCGTGAAAGCCAAGGCGGTAAAAAAGAAGACTGAAAAATAATGGCAAAAGAGTTGAACAAACCTGATTATCTGTTTGAGGTCAGCTGGGAAGTCTGCAACAAGGTCGGCGGAATCTATACGGTGATAGCCACCAAGTCCCTCTTCCTCAGATCCCAACTGAAAAGACATCATATACTTATAGGTCCTGACGTCTGGATGGATACGGATGCGAATCCTGATTTTCATGAAGACCCGCTGTTGTGGCAGGACTGGAGACTAGAGGCTGCCAAGAGCGGCCTCCGTCTCAGAATAGGGCGCTGGAACGTGCCGGGCAATCCGGTTGCTATCTTAGTGGATTTCAAGCAGTTCCTTACGGAGACTGACGGCATTCTTACCAAGTACTGGGAATTGTACGGAGTGGACTCCATCACCGGAAACTGGGACTATAAGGAATCAGCCCTCTTCGGATATGTTTCAGGTAAAGTCATTGAAAGTTACTGTAATTTCTTTCTGTCACCTGCCGACAAGGTTGTTGCGCAGTTCCATGAATGGCAGACAGGTGCAGGTGTCCTGTATCTGAAATATAAGAAACTTCCGATTGCAACGGTATTTACGACCCACGCGACTGTCGTGGGCCGTTGCCTTGCCGGAAACAATCTTCCGCTGTATGACTCCATGCAGTCGTACAACGCTGAGGAAAAGGCGAGACAGTTCAATGTCACCGCACTCCATTCTCTCGAGAAGAAGTCTGCGGAAAATGCTGACGTGTTCACTACGGTCAGCGAAATCACAGCAATAGAATGTGAGCATTTCCTCGGAAGGCAGGTGGATGTGGTTACGCCGAACGGCTTCGAGAACAGTTTCACGCCTGCGACCGACCAGGAGTATGACGAGAAACGCAGCGCCGCAAGAGGCAAATTGCGTGAGGTCGCTTCTGCAATGTCCGGCTGCGAGGTGGCGCAGGACGCTATCCTCATCGGTATCGGCGGACGTTACGAGTACAGGAACAAGGGCATTGACGTATTCATTGACGCAGTTTCCAAAATCAAGAACTCGGACTTCCGCGGCAAGGAGATACACGCATTCGTGATGATTCCGTCAGGTCATAACGGGGCGGACCGCGAGCTCGTGGCCAAACGCTCCGGAAAGAGTGACAGCTCCTATACGACTCAGGTTACACATTATCTGATGACACCTGAGTATGACCAGATTACAAGACGGTTCAGGGAACTCGGCCTGGACAATTCCAAAGACTCCAACATCAAGATATATTTCGTGCCGTCATATCTCAACGGTACGGACGGAGTGTTCAACATGAAGTACTACGACCTGCTCGTGGGACTTGATTTGGCATTGTTCCCGTCATATTACGAGCCTTGGGGCTATACTCCGCTCGAGAGCCTTGCGTTCCGTGTCCCTACATTGACCACGACACTTGCCGGTTTCGGCCTTTGGGTGGATACCCATTATAATAAGGAACATCCTGGTATCGAGGTGGTAAAGAGGACCGACTCCAACTATTTCGAGGTCGTGGATGCAGTCGCTTCACGAATCCGCGAGATCGCATTGGTAACAGACGGACAGAGAAAAGAATATATGGACAATGCCAAGGATGTATCATCCATCGCATTGTGGGAAAATCAGATCAAATATTATCAGGAAGCCTATTCCAAGGCAATCGACAAGGTCATTGCCGCAAATGGCGCTTATCCGGAAGTGAAAGAAAAACCAATTATGAAATACGAAAAAATTCCTGTCAGTACACCTTCTTGGAAGAGTGTTATGGTCGTCAGACATCTGCCTGACGCATTGAGTGGACTTGAGGAGCTTTCCAAGAACCTGTGGTGGTGTTGGAACGAAAGCGCCAAGGCATTGTTCAAAGCCATTGACCCTGAAATCTGGCACAACTCCGGCCATAACCCGATGGTGGTTCTGGACAAAGTGAGCCTCAAGAGGTTCAATGATCTTAGCAAGGACTCTACCTTCCTCGGTCAGTATCAGAGTGTTATGAATGAGTTTAGTGAGTATATGGCCGCAAAGGCAGACAGAAAGGATCCGTCGATCGGTTATTTCTGTATGGAATACGGTCTGGACTCTTCATTGAGCATCTATTCCGGCGGTCTCGGTATCCTGGCCGGTGACTACCTGAAAGAGACCAGCGACATGAACGTGAACCTTGTGGCTGTCGGTCTGCTCTACAGATACGGCTACTTCACACAGGTCCTTTCAGCTCAGGGAGACCAGGTGGCCAAATATGACGCTCAGAACTTCTCCAGAATTCCTGCGAGCCCTGTTATGGACAAGGACGGAAACTGGATGACTACCAGCGTGGCATTCCCGGGACGTACAATTACAGCCCGCATCTGGAAAGTCGCTGTCGGCAGGACAGATCTGTATCTGCTTGATACAGACTATGAAGCAAACATTGACGAGGATCGTCAGGTAACATATCACCTTTACGGAGGAGACTGGGAGAACAGACTTAAACAGGAGCTTCTCCTGGGCGTAGGCGGTGTCCGTGCTCTCCGTGCTCTCGGACTGAATCCTCAGGTATATCACTGCAACGAGGGCCACGCCGCATTCATCGGTCTGGAAAGACTCCGCGAATATATCCAGAATGACAATCTGGACTTCCCTGAGGCTCTTGAAGTCGTAAGGGCATCTTCATTGTTCACTACCCACACTCCGGTTCCTGCCGGACACGATGCTTTTGATGAAGGCATGCTCAGAAAATACATCGGACACTATCCTCAGCGTCTGAAGATCGACTGGGAGACAATGATGGGACTCGGCAAGATCAATGGCTCAGATGTCAATGAGAAGTTCTCCATGAGTATTCTCGCCGCGAACATTTCACAGAATGTGAACGGTGTGTCGATGCTCCACGGAAAAGTAAGCCAGGAAATCTTCTCCAACATGTATCCGGGATATCTTCCGGAGGAGCTCTACATCAGCTATGTGACCAACGGTGTGCATTATCCTACATGGGCATCCAAAGAGTGGAAAGCTATCCACGCGAAGGTGTTCGGCCCTGAGTTCCAGACACATCACTATGACAAGAAGTGCTTCGAAGGCATCTACAAGGTAGGTGACGAAGAAATATGGAATGCAAGAAAAGAACTGAAGTCCACACTTATCAGGGTGGTCAAGGAGAAACTCTCAAATCCTGCAGTGGCGAACCACTATTCTCCACGTCAGGTGGTCACTATCAAGGAAACTCTCCGCGATGACGTGCTGACCATCGGATTTGCAAGACGTTTCGCCACATACAAGCGTGCGACATTGCTCTTCTCAGACCTCGACAGGCTCGATGCTATCGTGAACAATCCTAAGATGCCTGTACAGTTCCTCTTCGCTGGCAAGGCGCATCCGGCAGACAAAGCCGGTCAGGACCTCATCAAGAGAATCGTGGAAATATCCAAGCAGGACCGCTTCATCGGCAAGATAGTATTCGTTCCGGGCTATGACATTTCCCTGGCAAAGAGACTTGTGCAGGGCGTGGATGTCTGGATGAACAACCCTACAAGGCCACAGGAGGCTTCCGGAACATCAGGCGAGAAGGCTGCCATGAACGGCGTCATGCATTTCTCCGTTCTAGACGGATGGTGGGTTGAGGGATATAAGCCGGGCGCAGGCTGGGCTCTTCCTCTCAAGCGCACGTATGACGACCAGAACTACCAGAACGAGCTTGATGCCGCTACGATCTATACGACGATCGAGAATGAAATCGCTCCGTTGTACTATGACGTGGACAAGGCTACAGGCCGTTCAGCTTCATGGATTGAATATATCAGGAACACTGTCGCTCAGGTTGCCTGCAACTTCACCACGAACAGAATGCTTACAGATTACGTGAACCAGTACTATGCTCCTCAGTCAGTCAGGGCGGAAAGCCTGATTGCTGACGACTACAAGGTGGCTCGTGAAATCGCGTCATGGAAGAAACTCGTGCGCAGGGAGTGGCCTGACATCGAAGTGATCTCGTACACACAGCCGGATTCTTCATATTCGCTGTCGCTCAAGAATGTGCTCAATGCAGAGGTCGTGCTGAATATCGGTGATCTCAAGCCTGAGGATATCGGAGTCGAGATGCTCTTCGCTACAACCGACAACAAAGGAAAACTTCATATACAGGACAAGTGTGATTTCAATATCGTTGAGGCCAAGGACGGTGTGGTGAAATACCAGACATCCATCCTTCCTGAACGTTCCGGAATGTATCAGGTAGCAACCAGGATATATCCGAAGAATCCGCTTTTGCCTCACAGACAAGATTTCGGACTTGTAAGATGGTTGTAGCCACAGGATTTTTCGACGGTGTCCATCTTGGACACCGTTTTATTTTACGCACTCTGGTAGAAGAGGCAGCTGCACGTGGCGATGAAAGCATGGTCGTCACATTCTGGCCGCATCCGCGCAATGTCCTGCAGGATGATGCCAGGAATCTGCGTCTGCTTACCTCGATGGAAGAGAAGAAAGCGCTTCTGAAAAGCATTGGCGTGGACCATATCGAGGTTCTGCCGTTTTCCAAGGCATTCAGCCGTCTGACTGCGGAAGAATATCTGAAGGAATATGTCATAGGAAAGTTCGGGGGCAATGCCATCCTGCTCGGTTATGACAACAGGCTTGGTTCCGATCTCTGCACTCCTGAACAGACGGCGGCATTGGCCGAAAAGTTGGGACTGGATGTCATAAGGCCTGAATCATATACTGCGGAAGGCGGTATCGTGGTGAGTTCCACCAAGATACGTAATGCGTTGGCATCGGGGGACATTGTCCTTGCAAATTCGATGCTCGGTTATGACTATAAGCTCTTCGGTGTGGTCGTGTCCGGCAACCGCCTGGGGCATACCATCGGATTCCCGACCGCGAACATGCAGCTGTACGAGCCTCTGAAGCTCGTTCCCGGCAACGGCGTCTATCTGGTCAAGGTAGAGACACTCGGCAATGTCTATGACGGAATGTGCAACATCGGTGTCCGCCCGACCATCGGTTCAGGAAACACAATCACCATTGAAACGAACATCTTCGATTTCGGCGAGGATATCTACGGCCTTGACATCCGCGTATCGTTCGTCCGCAAAATCCGTGACGAGGTGAAGTTCAATGACCTTTCCCTTCTTGCCGCGCAGCTGGAGAAGGACAGGGAGCACTGCCGGAATATTCTCGACAAAAAATGAGGGAATCCGCGTAATCCTTTGAAAATAATTACTTAACTTTACGTGGACGGGGAGAGGATAACCGCGGACAATAGCATTGAAACGTATGGATTTTCTGGATATTATATGGATTGTAGTCTGTATCGTCCTTGTGGCGGTGCCTGACTTGGTGTTCAATAATAAAAAGAAAAAATCCGCACGCGGCAGGACACGTACTTCCGGACCGATGCCGCAGATGCCTGAGAATTTCCCGATGCCGTCTGTCCCGTCAGAGCCTGAGTCAATGCCGACAGAAGACGAACCTGAGGATTTTCCTGTGTGGACAGAGCCGGAAGCGATGGAGGAACCGGCTGTGCCGCAGGTGCAGGCCGTAGAGCAGCCGAAACCGGTGGTAGAGCAGTTCAAGCCGGTAGTGGAGCAGCCGAAACCGGTGGCGGTAAAGGAAGTGACCAGAAGACCGGCGTCTCCCGCACCTCAGACTGACAGTAGTCCGGCGGATGACGGGAGGAAAGACGGGAAATTGCGTGTGGATCCACGTAACTTGGTGATTTACACGGCGATAATGGAGCCGAAGTTTAAAGAGATGTAGTAAATGCATCTTTTTTGAAATTAAGGAAAATTGACTATATTTGCATAACAAGTCAAGGGTTCTGTCCGAGCGGCAGGACTCGTTTTTAATTGTATAAGCGAAACGTAATTTTTATTATTATGGCAGAAGTTCATTATATGACACAGGATGGTCTGGACAAACTGAAGAAAGACCTCGCTGATGCACTTGCACAGCGTCCTGTAATCTCAGCCGCTATTGCAGAGGCCAGAGAAAAAGGCGATTTGTCAGAAAATGCTGAATATGATGCGGCCCGTGATGCCCAGGCTCTATTGGAGCTCAAGATCGCGAACCTCAAGAACCTTGTAGCCAATGCGAAAGTCATTGACGAGTCCCAGATCGGAACCGACAAGGTCCAGATGATGAACAAGGTGAAAGTAGAGAATATGGCGATGAAGAAAGTCATGGAATTCACCATCGTAGGTGAGACTGAGGCTGACTTTGCGCACGGAAAGCTCGCATCCACCACACCTATCGCCAAGGCGCTTCTTGGACATTCCAAAGGCGAAATCGTGGAGGCTAACGTGCCTTCCGGTGTCATGAAATTCAAGATTCTGGACATAACACTTTAGTATATGGCTACGATTTTCACTAAAATCGCCAAAGGAGAGATCCCTTCATTCAAGGTTGCCGAGAATGAAGATTACTATGCTTTTCTGGACATCAATCCTCTGGTAAAGGGACATACCCTTGTCATTCCGAAAAATGTGGAGGACGACTATATTTTCCACTTGGACGACAAGACTTATCTCGGACTTTGTGAGTTTGCGAAGAAAGTGGCATTGGCCGTGCAGGCTGCTGTCCCTTGCAAGCGTATAGGTGTCTGCGTGCTGGGACTGGAAGTGCCTCATACTCACATACATCTGGTTCCTCTCCAGCAGGAGAGCGATATCGATTTCCGAAAAGAAAAGCTCAAGCTGTCTCAGGGAGAATTCCAGGAAATAGCATCATCAATCCTTTCCGAATATGAGAAAATTAAATAAAATCATCTGCCTGTCCGTGGCAGCGGCTGCTTTGGCATCCTGCGGCAGCAATGCCCGCATTGAGGGTACATTGTCAGATGCTCCGTCTTCTGAAGTTATCGTGAAACTGCTCAATGTGAACCATTACGACGTGCTGGATACCGTAAAGACGGATGCCAAGGGCAGATATGAATATAAATTGCCTGTAGCGTCCGGCCAGCCGGAGTTTATCTATCTGTTCTACAAGAATACACGCATCGCGTCGATGCTCCTGCAGAAAGGTGATAAGGTCAATGTAGTGTCAGACACTCTCGGAACATATTCTGTCACCGGCTCGGACGAGACATTGAAACTGATGGACGTGGAGAAGGATGAGGCGGAGTTCAATAACCGTTTCTTCTCGGCTTCCGCCCGACTTGCTGATTTGAACCAGTCATCACAGGCGGCATTGGACCTCAAGAAAGAGATTACGGCCCAGTACATCGACTATTACAGAAGCAGAGTGAAATACGTGTTGCAGAACTCTCATTCGCTGACCTGTATTCCGGTTCTGTACCAGACTGTAGGTGACGCGATTCCTGTATTCAGCCAGTCCACGGATGCCATTCATTTCAGAAACATCTCTGATTCGCTCAAGGCCGTTTATCCTGATTCAAAATACGTCAAGGCACTTTCACAGGAGGCTGACAGGAGGATGAAACTGCTCAATCTGGATGCTCAGATCAAGAATGCCGGCACTTCCGGATTCCCTGATATGGAACTTCCTGATGTAAATGGCAAGAAAGTGAAACTCAGCAGCCTCGATACCAAGATGGTGATGATCTACTTCTGGAATTCTGCAGATGCAGCTCAGAAGATGTTCAATCAGGATGTCATGAAGCCTGTTTACAATGAATATCATCAGAAGGGCTTCGATATCTACAGCGTATCGGTGGATGCAGACAAGGCATCCTGGGCATCAGTGGTCAAAAGCCAGAATCTGCCGTGGACCAATGTCTCCGATGTCAGCGGTTCAGCAGCGGCTCTGTACAATGTCACAAGCCTTCCGATGCTTTATTTCATCGAGAACGGCAGCATTGTCCAGGCTCCTGGCGTAAAAGACGGCCCGACCCTGAGGGCCTTCCTCAAAGCAAGAATGTAAGCACAATCCTTTACTGTACGGATGATCAACATTTGCGCGATTGGAATAGGGAACAGGGCCAGGAAATACCTCGAGTATGTGGAGGCTAACCCTGACAAGGCCAAGGTATGCGCAGTCGTGGACACCGATCCGTATCGTCTCAAGGAGGCGCGCGACAGATATTCTCTTGCGGAAAACCAATGCTTTACGAATGTGGATGACTTCATCTGTTCCGGAATAAGGGCAGATGGAGTCATCGTCGCTACTGGAGACGACACGCATTATTCCATCTCACGCAAAGTCATTGAAGCAGGGATGAATCTGCTTCTGGAGAAGCCTATGGCGGACAGCATTGACCAATGCCGCGACCTCGTCGCCCTCGCGGAGCGCAGAGGTGTCATTACCTCGATGTGCTATGTGATGCGCTATCACCCTTACTATTCCAGGATAAAGGAAATCGCCGCTTCCGGCGAACTGGGTGAGATAAAGGCGATCAGGCATCGTGTCAATGTCGGGATTGACCGTATGACACACACTTTCGTCAGAGGCCTTTGGGCCCGGAAAGAAGATTCCTCGCCTATTTTCATATCCAAGTGTTGCCACGACGTGGATTTCATATTCTGGCTGATCGGACAGGACACCCCGGATGAGAAGATGGATATCCGCTCGAAGGGTAGCCTGACAAGATATTGTCCCGAGTCGGCACCGGAGAAAGCCGCCGCCCGGTGCATAGCCTGCCCGATAGAACAGGATTGCCGTTATTCGGCCGTGAACCTCTATCGCCGGCGCAAAGAGTGGATAGGAAACTTCGAAGTGGCCACGGGCAGAACCATCGATGATGCCATAGAAGCGGAACTCCGTACAGGACGTTACGGCAGATGCGTATATCATTGTGACAATGACGTTTTCGATTGGCAGACAGCATCCGTCATGATGTCCTTCGGCCTGAAAATCGACATCACCATGGACGGCATCATTGACCTGGACGGGCGCGTGACTGAAATTACATTTGCTGACGGGCTCCTGAAGGCTGAGGACAATATCATTACATTGACAAGAAATGACGGTTCACTCCTCAGGTCTGAAGATTTCAGCGAAATCTGCGCTCAGCCGCTCCATGCCGGGGCTGACATCGCCATAATTGAAGACTTCTGCAATGCTGTCTGGACCGGTTCGAGGACAAGATGTTCACTCAGGGATGCGCTCCCGGGACTCGAAGCCTGTTTCGGCGTGGAAGCAGGACTTTGCTAATCACAGAATTATTCATTATTTTTACAGTTTCCAAGAAGGCGGAATGTACCGCCGGACAAACAGATAAATTTAGATAATATGAAGAAGTATATCATCGGCTCGCTCTTCGCCATCGCGGCAGTAGCCTGCACATCGGTCTCCACGACCACTACATTGAAAGGAAAATTCTCCGGAGCGGACGTTCCTGAAGAAATCACAGTGACTGTACCAGGAATGATTGACACCACCGTCCAGCTGCGCAATGCCGCATTCAAGCTGGAAATTCCTGTGAACAAGGCAGTCCTCGGTGAAATCAACGTGGGCGGTCCGAAAGGAAGATTCATTTCTGACGGAACTGTGCTTACAGTCGATCTCAACGACGGTCTCGTGGAAGTGACTTCCGACAAGCCTGCTGCATCAGTTACTGCGAAATTCAACGCTTTTGCAGATGAGCATAAGGGTCTGGTCTCATCGTATCGAAGCACAATGGTCGCAATCTCTGACAGCACTGGACTTTCCGCCCAGCAGAAGGACAGCCTCCAGGAAGAGTTCTATAACTCGTTCAATGACAAGTACAATGAGTTCAATACTGAAGCTGTCAAGAACAATTCTGACAATGTCATTTCAGTTATCGCTCTCCAGAATATCTATGGAGACATGTCCGATGCTGACCTTGAGAAAGTCATTGGCGGCATTGACTCGGCCGTAGTTGCTTCCAACAGTTTCATATCCGCAATCCAGAAGGGTATGGAAGCGAGAAAATCCACTGCTGAGGGTATGAAGTTCACGGATTTCTCCATCAGGCAGCCGAACGGCAAGGATGTCAGCCTCTCTGATTACGTCGGAAAGGGCAAATACGTTCTCGTGGATTTCTGGGCTTCATGGTGCCGTCCATGCAAACACGAAATTCCGAACATCAAGAAGGTTTACGACAAGCATCACGGAAAGGATTTCGACGTTCTGAGCGTGGCTGTCTGGGAGAGGACCCCGAAGGAAAGCATTGACACTGCCAAGGCTTATGGCGTGAACTGGAATCAGATTGTAGATGCCAAGAGTGTCCCTACGGAGATCTACGGCATTGTCGGAATTCCTCACATTATCCTCTTCGGCCCTGACGGAACCATCATCAAGAGAGGTCTGTACGGCGAAGCTATAGAAGAAGAGGTCTCCAAATACGTGGAGTAATTGACAGTCAGAGAAAAAATAGCGCTGTTTCCACATTCCCCCGGAGTTTACAGATATTATAACTCCGAGGGGATTGTCATATATGTGGGCAAGGCCAAGGATCTCCACAAAAGGGTTGCGCAGTATTTCGTGTCTCCTGACCGGCTCAATGCCAAGACACGTATTCTCGTTTCCAAAATCGCCGATGCGCAGTATTCAGTGGTTGATTCCGAAGCGGATGCGCTGCTTTTGGAGAACAATCTCATAAAGCAGTACAAGCCGAAGTACAATATACTCCTGAAGGACTCCAAGACCTATCCATGGATATGCGTCACCTCGGACGAGTTTCCGAAAATATACCTTACGCGCCGAATCGTGAAGGGGAACCGTTATTTCGGCCCTTACAGTTCGGTGATTCATGCGAGGAATCTGCTGGAGTTCATTTCGGAGAACTATAAAATCCGCTCCTGCAACAACAAGATCACTTCTGACGGCGTGCTGCGGGGCAAATTCAGGCCATGCCTGGACTTCCACATCAGCAGATGTGCCGGCTGCTGTATCGGCAAAATCTCGGTCAAGGAGTACAATGCCGAGATTGAGGAAATCGTGAGCCTCCTGAAAGGTGGGGCAAATGAAGTGATACAGCATTACAGGCACCTTATGACACAGGCCGCGGACAATCTCGAGTTCGAGCAGGCCCAGGTTTACAAGCAGAAGGTGGATTCCCTCCAGCAGCATTATTCCAAGTCGGTAATCACATCGGCTTCGGATACCAATGTGGACGTGTTCTCACTTGTGACCGATGCCAATGAGTCTTACGGCAATTTCATGCGTGTCAGAGGCGGCGCCATCATCCAGTCGCTCAATCTCGGCTTCAAGATGAACATCGAGGAAGAGCCTGAAGCAGTGCTGAGCGAATTCATTGCCGAGATAGAATCCAAATTCGGAAAGATCAGCGGGGAAGTAATCGTCCCTTTCCTGCCTGATGTGGAGATGGAAGGCGTTTCATTCAAGATCCCGGTGAAAGGCGACAAGCTTGCCATTCTCACCCTGAGTACCAAGAACGCCAAGGAATTCCAGTTCAATTCCATCCGCCAGAAAGAGCATACCGATCCGGACCAGTACAAGTCAATGGTGATGGAAGAACTCCGGAAGGCTCTCGGGATGGATGTCCTGCCGCGTCATATCGAGTGTTTCGACAACTCCAATATCCAGGGGACTAATCCTGTGGCCTCCTGTGTCGTGTTCCGTGACGGAGTCCCGTCCAAGAAAGACTATCGCAAGTTCAAGATAAAGACTGTCATCGGGGCCAATGACTATGCGTCAATGAAGGAAGTCGTAAACCGCCGTTATTCGAGAATGTTGCGTGAAGATCCGGATGATCTTCCGCAGCTCATAGTCATTGACGGTGGCAAGGGACAGCTTGATTTTGCTTTCCAGGCATTGGCGGAACTCGGTCTGACTGAGAAGCTTACAGTGGTTGGTCTTGCCAAGCGTCTGGAGGAGGTGATCAGGGTGGGGGACCCTTATCCTCTTTTCATTGACAGGAATTCCTCTGCGCTTAAGGTCCTGCAGCAGATCCGTGACGAAGCACACCGGTTCGGTATCACTTTCCATCGCAGTCTGCGCAGCAAGAGCCAGATAGAATCTGCATTGACCCGGATCAAGGGGGTAGGCGAACAGACGGAGAAACGGCTACTGATACATTACGGCAGCGTGCCCCGTATTGCGTCGGCTCCGGTCGAGGACCTCGCGGCCTTTCTCGGCAAGGAAGAACTTGCGGAACGTATTCACAATGAATTGAATAGAGAAGAAGATGAAGAATGAAAAGAAATTCAACACTGCGCTGAATCTGTTTATATTGGTGGGGATGCTGGTGGCTGTCGTGGTGACCAATGTTTTCAAGGTCCAGCAGCCTGGAGCCAGGCATTTCATGCTGTTGCTGGCCAGTGTCGGGGCTTTGACAGGAGTCATCAATACGGTGCTCTCCGCCAACGGCAACATCTGGACGTTCCTGTTCGGTGTCATTGACGTGTCCGTGGCTACGGTCGTGGCGTTCGACAGCAGCATAAGGCCCGGCGGAGAACCGGTCTGGGGCAATTTCGCGCTGCACGCGTTCTATTTCCTGCCTATGCAGTTCGTCGGCTGGTGGCAGTGGCGCAAGCGCGGAGCGGATTCCCATAAGAAGGTCAATGCCCGCCGTCTGAATTCCCGTCAATGGCTAATGATGCTCTCCGGTATGCTGATCGGAATAACCGCAGGCTATATTGTCCTGTGCATGGTTGCCGGTTTCGATATTTCCGGAACATTCAGGTATCTTATTCTGTTTGACGCGATTGTGTTCGTACTGAATGTGCTCGGGCAGATTCTGATGTCGTTCGCGTTCATGGAACAGTGGTATGTCTGGATTCTGGTCAATGTGTTTTCCATCTTCCTGTGGTCGGAAAAGGCAATGTCATCCGCGGAGTCGAGTTATACTGTCGTGATGGTCATCAAGTATTCGTTTTATCTGCTGAATTCGCTCAATGGGCTCAGAATATGGTATGCCCTGAGCCGGGACTCTGGCAAATAGCCGCTTTTAGGCCGAAAATTTTATTTTTCGGAATTTTTTTATTTACTTTGCGGAACGTTATATGAGTAGTGTATTATAATTATAAACTTAATAAATTATTCAATTATGTCACACGAAGAAATCGTAAAGAAGGTGAAGGACATCATCGTTGATAAACTTGGCGCTGAAGAGTCAGAAGTGACTGAAACAGCTAACTTCACAAACGATCTCGGCGCTGATTCTCTTGACACCGTAGAACTTCTTATGGAGTTTGAAAGAGTGTTCGGAATCAAGATCCCGGATGAGGATGCCAGCCAGATTGCAACAGTTGCTGACGCTGTCAATTACGTTGAGAAGAAAGTAGAAGAAAAATAATATCTTTTCTTGCTTACGACAAAAGAAGCCTGCTGAATTTCAGCAGGCTTCTTCTATATCTGTATGTCACGGATTCATTACTCTGCCTTAGGAATGGCATAGGTGAATCTGAACATCGGCTGGTTCTTGTCAGCTTCAGGACCATTCAGTACAGCCTTGTAGTAACGGTGGTAGTCCATCATCGTCTGCGTCGTGGTCGTGCTTGCAGTGCTGCTTGACTGGGATGAGTACATCTGCTGCAGCATAGCGTAGTTATAGTAGTTGTTGTAATAACTGTTATAGCCATATCCGCCGTAGCCGCCATATCCACCATAACCATAGCCGTTGTACATGCTGTTGTAGTAGTTGTAGTACATCATCTGCTGGTAGTAGTCGTCATTGTAATTGCTTGATGATGACGATGAATTGGAACTTGCTATGGTTTCCTTGGCCATTGCCAGCATCCAGATGTCATAATTGTTGATTTTTGCATCGTCCTTCAGTTTGATGACAGCCTGGATATGATGCGTGATGTCAGGTGCGTATTCGCATTTCGACCTGTTTATGTCGCCCTGGTTCTCATCAGAAATGCTGGAGTCCGTAATGCCCGCGAATGTGACAGAAGTGTCAGTCGCGATACGGCAGGTAGGACTGAGCGCCGTAGGGAACTCATACATTGTCGTATAATCGTCCGGGAACTCGAACGGAAGGATCAGTGACGCTTTGCTTATTACGGCATCAGCCGGCTTGTCAGTGTTCTGTCTGATGATTTCCAATATCTTGTCTCTGAGCGCCTTGGCCTTGATGACAGGCTTGATGCCCCTTCCGCCCTCCATCAGGACGCTTTTTCCGGCCTTGCCTTCAAGAGCAGTGCTTGAATGTGTCGCCCTGTCGAAAGCGAGCTGCGGATATTTCGTGACATTTGTGGAAGACACTCCGTTCATGTTGTACAGGCTCAATGGGCCGAGGTAGAAAAGGAAACTTGTGTCCACCTTAGTCCTGGTGCCATAGTCAGCCGTGAACTTCAGTTCCGCGTAACTTCCGTAGATGGTACCGTCAATGACGGCGATAGGAAGCCTGAACATGTTGATTCTGCCGCCATTGCCGGCAGGGATGTCAGATGTTATGACGATTCCCGGGAACTTCGCCGTGTAATGGCTGATTGTGTCCATGTCTTCAGCCTTGATGCCCATATATTTCTCGCCGAATTCCCTGCTGAAGTCGAAGGACAGCGAGTCCGAACCATTGTAAACGGGGATGCCGTCTGTTATGCGCTTTTTGGTATATGAGATCTCAGGATAGAGCTTGTTGTAGTTGATGGCCTTGTCCAGTTCATAGACATTCACGTTCTGCAATATGTACTGCTGGCTCGGGTCAGAGTACGATGTCGAGTCGGACACGGCAGACATGTGGAACTGACGGAAGACTGGATTCTTTCCGAAGTCGAGCGTGTCATTGATCGGAACAAGCGTAAAGGCGGCGCTTCTTGTGGTGAGCCCGAAGGTTTCGTCCTGAAGTGCTCCGAACGTGAATTTGTACATGCTGTAGCCGGAAAGGCTGTCGGCCATCTCCTGACGGATATCCTCTATCGGGAACTCCGCCGTATAGATATTGTACAGCTGGTTGTCAGGAATCATGGATTCCCCTATGGAATTGTCCACATTGATGCAGGAACTGCTGCAGATCATACCTGCGCAGACAGCTGCAACGGTAGTGACAGAACTGAAAATTCTCTTCATCTTTTAAAGACTGTCGTAAAAACTATTATACGCATCGACATAGGACCCGTCTTCAAATGACTTTGCGTCGTATTTCAACATCGGTACAGGCAATCCCTCACAGAATTCAGTAAGGCCTGCATCGATATTGTCCGAGCCTATTATGATACCGTCTGAATACTGAGCGGCAGTCTTCGCAAGATTTATGCCAGTAGGGTCTGCCAGCAGAGGTATGTCCTTCTCGGTGACTTCGCCGAACGGAACAAGTTTCATCATATCCTCATTGAACTTCTCCGGCATGTCGTCATACAGGGAAAGGACGATTTTGCTGTTTTCGAATATAGGATCATCCTTGTAGGCCTTTTTGAGGTACAACGGCAGAATCTGGGTAATCCATCCCTGGCAATGTATCACATCAGGAGCCCATCTGAGCTTCTTGACCGTCTCCAATACGCCGCGTGCGAAGAAGATCGCGCGTTCAGCATTGTCATCGAAGAACTTGCCGTCGTCGTCGCGGTCGATCTGCTTCCTCTTGAAATAGTCTTCATTGTCAATGAAATACACCTGGATGCGGGCGGCCGAGATTGAAGCCACTTTGATGACGAGAGGCCTGTCAACATCATTGATTACGATGTTCATGCCTGACAGCCTGATGACTTCGTGGAGCTGGTTCTTGCGCTCGTTGATGCCACCGAATCTCGGCATGAATGACCGTATTTCTTTTTTTCGTTCCTGGATTCCTTGTGGAAGATATCTGCCGATGTGGGACATGTGGGTCTCAGGCAGGTATGGGAAAATCTCTGAGTTAACAAACAGGATTCTTTCGTCCATTTTCTGTTTTATTAAAGTGTTGTCCAATGCGTACAAAGTTAAGAATTTTTTTTGATATTTCGATAAATGATTATCTTTGGGGTCAATTTGGAGTATTATGGCACTTAATGAAAAGAAGATAGTCCGCCGCAGAATCGCGAATGCATATTTGTCTTCAGTAATCAGCATCAGTCTCGTCCTGTTGCTGGTCGGGGTGTCGAGTCTGCTTCTTGTCAACGCCCGGAGCGTGACTGATTATTTCAAGGAGAATCTCCAGCTTTCAGTCATCATGAAACAGGGCGTGACCGATACTCAAGCATTGGAATACAAGAAGACATTGGACAGTTGCAAATTCGTGCATGAAACAGAGTTTGTCTCCAAGGAACAGGGAGAGAAGGAGATGTCCGAGATGCTCGGGTCCGATTTCCTGAAAGTCTTCGAGGTGTCTCCCGTGCCTGTGTCCATAAGTGTCAAACTCAAAGCGGATTACGTTTCGCGGGACAGCCTGCATGTGGTGGAGTCGTTCATCGGAGCATCTCCGCTTGTGGATGAGGTTTCCTGTCAGACATCTCTTGTGGAAGCGCTGAATGCGAATCTCAGCAAAATCTCAGCCGTTATCGGAGTGTTCATAGCATTGATGCTGTTTATATCTTTCGTGTTGATAAACAATACAATGCGTCTGTCTGTCTTTGACCGCCGCTTCTCCGTACACACTATGAAACTTGTCGGAGCCACCAAGTCTTTTATCCGTGGGCCGTTCCTTGTCCGGGCTGCTTTTCTCGGACTGTTCTCTGCCGTGGTGGCGTTGATGCTGCTTGTGGGAGTGCTTTTCTACGTGCGCTCTGAATTTTCGCAGTTGTTTACGATATTTACATTGGACAAACTCCTGATAGTGATGCTGATAGTGATTGCTTCAGGTCTCGTGATATGCTTGTTGAGCACATATATGGTAGTGAACAAACTTGTGTCGCTCAGCAAGGACGAGCTGTATTATTGATAATAGGAAAACATTGAAAATATGGGAAATGAAAAAATGCCGATTACGAAGAAAGGCTTGATGTATCTTCTTGTCGGACTGCTGGTTATGGTTGCAGGATATATTCTGATGATAGGAGGTGGGAGCAAGGATCCGGCTGTGTTCAATTACGCGATGTTCGATTTCCGCCGTCTTGTGGCTGCACCGATTGTCATCATCTGCGGAATCATCATTGAGATTGTTTCCATAATGAAAATATATAAAGATAAGGAGGAGAAGTAATTATGGAATGGTGGCAGGCGCTTGTTCTTGGAATAGTACAGGGATTGACAGAGTTCTTACCGGTCAGCAGCAGCGGACATCTCATGATGTTCAGGGAACTGCTCGGCGTGGATTCTGAGGGCTTTCTTGATTTTACCGTGACCGTGCATTTCGCCACGGTGCTGAGCACTATCATCGTGTTCTGGTCGGTTATCTGGAATCTGCTCAAGGGACTGTTCAAGTGGAAATACAATGACCAGACAGACTATATCCTGAAACTGATCGTGTCAATGATTCCTATCGGAATTGTCGGCCTGTGTTTCAAAGATGCCGTCGAGGGCCTTTTTGCGGACAACCTTTTCACTGTCGGAGTCTGCCTGATCATAACGGCGGTTCTTCTCGCGATTTCCGACCAGTCTTTCAGATGGACTTCGCCCAAGGAGGATTCTGTCAATGAAAAAGAACCGAGAAATGGAATATCATATCTGCAGGCATTCATAGTAGGCCTCGGACAGTCATTTGCCGTAGCTCCCGGACTTTCCAGATCAGGAACCACCATCGCCACAGGACTGATTTGCGGAGTCAAGAGAGAAAAGATGGCCCAGTTCTCGTTCCTTATGGTGCTGGCCCCGATTGTCGGAGAACAGCTGCTGGATATAATCAAAGGCTTCGGAGCACCGTCTGCTGAAGCCGGAGTGGGTGCGCTTCCGCTTCTTTTCGGTTTTGTCGGAGCATTTCTGGCCGGACTGTTTTCATGCAAGGCAATGATTGCCATTGTCAAGAAGGCCAAACTGATATGGTTCTCCATCTATTGTCTGATCGCTGCTGCGGCAATATTCATTTTTGCATAACATGGCTGGTGAAAGGTCATTGACTTTCTTTGCATCTGATGTGCATCTCGGCCTGGACTTGAAAGATCCGAAGGACCGGGAGGCGAGGTTCGTGGCTTTTCTTGAGTCGATTCCTAAGGATAAGACAGAATCTCTGTACCTGCTCGGTGACATCTGGGATTTCTGGTATGAGTATCATGATGTGGTCCCTAAGGGCTATGTCCGTGTGTTTGCGGCATTGATGGACCTGATGGAAGCAGGCGTCAAGGTGAATTTCTTCCAGGGAAACCACGACATCTGGTGTTATCACTATTTCCAGGATATGGGTATCAGGATACTCCAGCAGCCTTATGTCGTCAATATCGGAGGCAAGATCTTCTGCCTCGGTCATGGTGACGGGCTCGGTCCAGGGCATTTCTGGTACAAACTTATGCGCTGGGGTTTCCGCGAAAAATTCTTCCAGAGCCTTTTCAGCCTTCTGCATCCGTACCTTGCATTCAGATTAGGAAAGGGCTGGTCCAAGAAAAGCCGTGTGGCCAAGACTGTAGAATACAAATTCAAAGGGAAGGAGGAGCCGCTATACAAGTTCGCGGAAGATTTTTCGGCAAAACGTCATATCGACTATTTCGTGTTCGGCCATTTCCACTGTGACGTGAGGATGAAGCTGCCTGGAGGCAGTGAACTGATTGTGCTCAAGGACTGGATAGACGGCAGCCCTTACATGTATTTCGACGGGATCTCCACGTTTTTCGGGTATTCTCCGAAGATCGAGAAATAAAGCGCCTGGAACTCCCCGCTGTCCCATTTCTTGACAAGATCCTCTACCGGGCGGTCCTCGCCTTGCGGATCGTAGTGCTTCTTCATGTTCGAACCGAAAATTCTGGCCACGCCCTGCCAGAAACCTGCGGCAATCCTGTTTTTATACTCCTTTATGATGTCGTAGGACGAGATTCCGACTTCCCTGTCAATAAGCTTCATCAGGAGTTGTCCCTGGCTGATGGTCATATGCCGCATCGGCTGTTCAAAAGCATTGAAAAGCTCCTTCTGGAGGGCATTGACATATTTCTCTTTCTGCCGGTTCCTGTATTTGTCGTTCTCGAACGTGCTGTCGGCCCGGTGGATAAGTTTCCTGGCGACTAGCGCGTAAGGATATGTCTTGCTGAAATTCCAGACGAGACGGTAATACTTCCGCCATTCCTTGCCGCGCCTGTTTCCGTAGAGCGAAATCATCGACGGATTTATCGTGTCCAGATAGACAGTGTCGCCATTGACGATCTCGTATGGCAGATACTGCGGCAGACGCGGAGGGACCGGAGCCCGCCTCTGCGCCATCAAGTCGCCGATGCCCGGGAGAATCCCGAGAACCACTGTCATTGTCAATGTCAATATTAAACGGCGTTTTGTCATCGTTCTGTTTTATCCGAGCCCCAAAGTTACAAATTTTGTTCAGAAGCGGTCATCTTTTCCGAGTTTTTGGGTCAATGTCGTTTTCCGGTCGATATGAAATGTCGAAAAAACGCGAATGATAAAATTTTCACATCACGTAATCGCCTGACATTGCATATTTTAAGTGACGAAAAATTTTGTCGAAAAACTATAAAAATATTCCGAATAATGTTTGTTTTTCAATATTTTTTACTAACTTTGCAATCCCAAAATTGAGGAGAAGTTCGCCCAACCAGCTGATGCTCAAAGATTTAGGGAATTTGGGAAAAAATTTTAAAGTAATACAGCAATGTTACAACCAAAGAAAACAAAGTTTAGAAGGGAACAGAAAAACCGCATGAAGGGTATGTCCCAGAGGGGCAGCCAACTTGCATTCGGCTCTTTCGGTCTTAAAACCCTTGAGAATTGTTGGCTTACATCGCAGCAGATTGAGGCTGCCCGTCAGGCAATCTCACGTTATATGAACCGTGAGGGTCAGATTTGGATCAGGGTGTTCCCTGCCAAGCCATTCACCAAGAAGCCTCTCGATACCCGTATGGGTAAAGGTAAGGGTGATCCTCAGGGATTTGTATGCCCGATTACTCCTGGCAGAATTCTCTTCGAGGCAGAGGGTGTTTCTCTCGAGATTGCAAAAGAGGCTATGCGCCTTGCAGCTCACAAGCTCCCTATCGCTACGAAGTTTATCGTCCGCAGGGATTATGTAGAATAGTTTAATGGAGAAGAAAATGAAAATATCTGAAGTTCGCGAAATGTCCGTAGCAGATTTACGTGACCGCATTGCAGTGGAGAAAGCAAATCTTGACACGATGAAGATGAATCACGCTATCTCTCCATTAGAGGATACATCCAAGTTTAAGAAAACAAGAAAGGACATCGTCCGCATGATGGCTGTCCTCTCTCAGAAAGAAAAAGAACAGAACTAATTAGATGCCCTATGGAAAGAAATCTTCGTAAGGAAAGAATAGGTGTTGTAGTCAGCAACAAGATGGACAAGACCATCGTAGTTGCCGTTGAGACTAAAGGTAAACACCCTATGTATGGTAAGTTCATTAACAAGACCACTAAATTTGTCGCTCAGGATGACAAGAACGAGTGCAGCGAAGGTGATACCGTGCGCATTATGGAAACCCGTCCTTTGAGCAAGACCAAAAGGTGGAGATTAGTTGAAATTGTAGAAAAAGTCAAATAGCGATGATACAGCAGGAAACACGTTTACAGGTGGCAGACAACAGCGGTGCAAAGGAAGTTCTTTGTATCCGTGTTCTGGGTGGAACCCGTCACCGTTATGCATCTGTCGGCGATAAGATCGTCGTAGCAGTAAAGAGTGCCATTTCAGGTGGAGATGCCAAGAAAGGCTCTGTATCCAAAGCTGTTGTGGTCCGCACCAAGAAGGAAATCCGCAGACCGGATGGATCATATATCCGCTTTGATGATAACGCCTGTGTTCTTTTGAACAATGCAGGTGAACTCAGGGGCACACGTATCTTTGGCCCGGTTGCCAGAGAGCTCCGTGAGAATTATATGAAGATCGTTTCACTGGCACCGGAGGTCCTTTAATTTTAAGAAGTATGAAAAAGTTTCACGTAAAGAAAGGCGATACCGTATTTGTTAATGCCGGTAATGATAAAGGCAAGACAGGAAAAGTCCTCTCTGTGATTACAGACAAGGATCGTGTCATTGTCGAGGGTATCAATGTTGTCAGCAGACATACCAAACCTAATGCAAAGGCACCTCAGGGCGGTATCATAAAGAAAGAGGCTGGTATCCACATTTCCAATGTCCAGCTTCTCGATCCTAAGAGCACGGCTTCCAAGCCGATACCTGTTCGCGTCGGATACAAGTTTGTTGATGGCAAGAAGGTACGTTATTCTAAAAAATCTGGAGAGGAGATTAAATAGTTATGGCAAAGAAAACTACTAAGAACGCAGCAGAAGCGCAGATGTTGCCTGCTGGATATGTTCCGGAGCTCAAGACCGTTTACAAGGAGCAGATTGTCCCTGCCCTTACGAAGCAGTTCTCTTACACAACAGTTATGCAGGTTCCAAGACTTGTCAAGATCACCATCAATGAGGGTGTCGGCGAAGCTTCCCAGAACCAGTCACACGACAAGAAACTCGTTGAGGAGGCAGCAGCTGAGCTTACAACAATCGTAGGACAGAAGGCGGTTCTCACTTCTTCAAGAAAAGATATCGCCAACTTCCACCTCCGTAAAGGTCAGCCGATCGGTGTGAAAGTTACTCTCCGTAATGTGAAGATGTATGAGTTCCTCGAAAGACTCATCCGTGTTTCTCTTCCTCGTATCCGTGACTTCAACGGTATCTCTGAGAAACTCGACGGCAACGGTAACTATACTCTCGGTCTCAAGGAGCAGATTATCTTCCCTGAAATCGACATGGACAAGAACCCGCGCGTTCACGGAATGGAAATCACTTTCGTAACCACAGCCAAGTCTGACGAAGAGGCTTACGCTCTTCTGAAAGAGTTCGGTCTGCCATTCAAGAAACATAACAACTAAAAGAGTATACAATGGCAAAAGAATCAATGAAAGCCCGCGAAGTAAAACGCGCGAAATTAGTTGCAAAATACGCCGAGAAGCGTAAAGCTCTTAAAGAGGCAGGCGACTGGGCAGCTCTTGACAAGCTCCCTAAGAACTCTTCAGCTGTACGTCTTCACAATCGTTGCTCCCTGACTGGACGTCCAAAAGGCTATATGCGTGCATTCGGCCTCAGCCGTATCCAGTTCCGTGAAATGGCAAGCAACGGTCTTATCCCGGGCGTAAAGAAAGCAAGCTGGTAGAGCTTTATAGCATACATTATATTTATTATTAACAATCGGATATCGGGCGTCATCATGACGCCGGTTCGCAAAAAACAAAAGAAATGACTGATCCAATTGCAGATTTCCTTACTCGTGTGCGCAACGCATACCGTGCAGGAAACAAAGTTGTTGAAGTTCCTTCTTCAAAGATGAAGGTGGCCATCACCAAGATTCTTTGCGAGAAAGGTTACATCCTCAGCTACAAGGTTGTTGAAGGAACCCCTTCAAACACTATCAAAATCGCTCTCAAGTACCATCCGCAGACCAAGCAGGCAGCTATCAAGAAGATTGTCCGCGTTTCTACTCCAGGTCTGAGACAGTACACCGATGTAAAAGAGATGCCAAGAGTTCTCAACGGACTCGGAATCGCAATCCTCTCCACATCCAAGGGTGTCATCACTGACAAAGAGGCTAAAGATCTCAACGTCGGCGGTGAAGTAGTATGCTATGTTTATTAATATTAAAAGAAACAGATAATGTCAAGAATTGGTAAATTACCTGTAAGCCTTCCGGACAAGGTGAGCGTTGAGCTCCTTCCTGGCAACGTTGTGAAGGTTAAAGGACCTCTCGGCGAGCTTTCTCAGAAAGTTGATGCGGATATTACCGTGACCGTAGAGGACAAAGAAGTGAAATTCACCCGTCCTACCGATCTCCCGAGACATCGCTCTATGCACGGTCTCTATCGTGCTCTCGTACACAATATGGTAGTGGGCGTTTCTACCGGGTTTGAGATCAAACAGGAACTCGTCGGTGTCGGTTTCCGTGTAGATGTAAAAGGTCAGCTTCTGACTTTCGCACTCGGTTATTCACACGACATTCAGCTCCTTCTCCCTGCAGAAATCAAGGCTGAGGCTGCTGCTGTAAAGAAAGGCGAGAATCCGGTGCTGATTCTCAGAAGTGCTGACAAACAGCTTCTCGGACAGGTTGCTGCAAAGATCCGTTCTCTCCGCAAGCCTGAACCATATAAGGGCAAGGGTATCAAGTTCGTTGGCGAACAGCTTCGTCGTAAGGCAGGTAAGACTGCAGCCGCTAAATAATAGGAGGAATGAATTATGGCATTGAGTAAAATAGAAAGAAGAAAACGTATTCACTACCGTATTCGTAAGCACGTCAATGGAACAGCCGAAAGGCCAAGACTTGTTGTTTTCAGAAGCAACAGACAGATTTACGCACAGGTGATTAACGACGAAACCGCTACGACTCTTGTTGCAGCTGCATCAAACGACAAAGTTCTCGCTGCAGAATGCAAGGACAAGAACGGAATAGAGGCTGCCGCTATCGTAGGCAAGGCTGTTGCAGCACGCGCTATCGAGAAAGGCATCAACGAAGTCGCTTTCGACCGTGGAGGTTATCTCTATCATGGTAGGGTTAAAAGTTTGGCTGACGCTGCCCGTGAAGGCGGTCTTAAATTCTAATCGGAGTTATGGCAAATACAAATGTTAAAAGAGTAAAGGCATCTGATCTTGAACTTAAAGACAGACTTGTCTCCATTCAGAGGGTAACCAAAGTCACCAAGGGTGGTCGCCACTTCCGTTTCGCTGCTATCGTAGTGGTTGGAAATGAGAAAGGTGTTGTAGGTTACGGCCTTGGTAAGGCAAATGAAGTAACTGCGGCTATCCAGAAGGGTGTTGAGGATGCTAAGAAGAATCTCGTCCAGATTCCGGTTATTAACACGACGATTCCTCACGAGCAGATTGCAAAATTCGGTGGCGCTGAGGTGTTCATGAAACCTGCTGCTCCCGGTACCGGTGTAAAGGCCGGCGGTGCGATGCGTGCAGTGTTCGAGTCTGCAGGTGTGCAGAACGTCCTTGCTAAATCCAAGGGCTCATCTAACCCTCACAACCTGGTAAAGGCTACTGTAGCAGCTCTTACTGAACTCAGAGATGCATATCAGGTAGCTGGCCTTCGTGGAGTGCCTATGAGTAAAGTTTTCAACGGTTAATTATAGGAGGAAACGAAAATGGCTAAATATAGAATTACTCAGGTAGTCAGCAAGAACGGAGAAACCAAAAGACAGAAGGCAAACCTTCAGTGTCTCGGTATCCGCAGAATGCATCAGACTGTAGAGGTTGAAAAGAACCCTGTAACTACCGGAATGGTAAACAAAATTCTTCACCTCGTAACTGTAGAAGAAATCTAATTCGGAGGAACAAAGATGAATTTGCATAATCTGAAACCTGTAAAAGGTTCAACACACAATACTAAAAGAGTAGGCCGTGGTCAGGGCTCCGGAAAAGGTGGCACTGCGACACGCGGTACTAAAGGAGCTCAGGCTCGCGCAGGATACGAGCACAAGGTAGGCTTCGAGGGTGGCCAGATGCCAATCCAGAGACGTCTTCCTAAGTTCGGTTTCAACAATCCTACAAGAGTAGAGTACAAAGCAATCAATCTCGCAGCTCTCCAGGCATTGTCAGAGAATCTCGGAGCATCTGTCATTACGAAAGATACTCTCATCGAGGCTGGTCTCACAAAGCGTAACGAGCTTGTAAAGGTTCTTGGCTCAGGTGAGCTCACAGCAAAAATCGAAGTGACAGCTGACGCTTTCTCAAAGTCCGCTGTTGAAAAGATTGAGGCTGCCGGTGGAAAAGCTACTAAGATTGAGAAATAATGAAGAAATTTTTTGAGACATTCAAGAACATCTTCAAGATAGAAGAGTTACGCAAGAGAATCGTTTATACGCTTCTCTTGGTACTCGTTTATCGTTTGGGATGTTTCGTTGTGATCCCGGGCATCGATGCTACCATGCTCGCTTCGCTCCAGAGCAGCACTCAGGAAGGTCTTGTAGGCCTCTTGAACATGTTCTCCGGAGGTGCGTTCGGTAACGCTTCAATCTTTGCTCTTGGTGTGATGCCGTACATTTCTGCGTCCATCGTGATCCAGCTCCTCGGTATGTTTGTTCCATACTTCAAGAAATTGCAGATGGAAGGTGAAAGCGGCCGTAGGAAAATGAATCAGATCACCAGATACCTGACGATCGTGATTCTTGCTATCCAGTGCCCTGCATATCTGGCTGCTATCCACAATCAGATTCCGGGTAACGCATTCGTGGCTGTTACTCAGCTCGGATGGAGTAACTTCGCATTCAACTTTGTCTCTACAGTTGTTCTTCTCGCAGGCTCTATGTTCGTTATGTGGCTCGGCGAGCGCATTACCGACAGAGGTATCGGAAACGGTATTTCCCTCATCATCATGATCGGTATCGTCGCACGTCTTCCATATGCGCTTGCTGCAGAGATCGGTGAGAAGCTCACCACTACTAATGGTGGTCTCCTTCTTCTTATCGTTGAACTTCTGGTTCTGTTCTTTGTGTTTATCGCTGCCATCGCTCTCGTTCAGGCAGTCAGGAAGATTCCTGTACAGTATGCGAAGAGAGTCGTAGGCAACAAGCAGTACGGTGGAGTCCGCGATTATCTTCCTTTGAAGATCAATGCGGCCGGCGTCATGCCGATCATCTTCGCCCAGGCTCTCATGCTCTTCCCGCTTCTTTTCTCGAACTGGGATGCTACAAGAGGACTTGCTGCAACACTCAGCAACTATACCGGATTCTGGTACAACTTTATTTTTGGACTTCTCGTCGTCATCTTCACATATTTCTACACTGCGGTAACAGTTCAGCCGAACCTTATGGCAGAGCAGATGAAGCAGAACGGCGGATTTATACCTGGTGTGAAACCTGGAAAGAAGACCATGGAGTATATCGATGACATCCTGTCAAGAGTTACTCTCCCTGGTTCCATTTTCCTCGCTTTCATTGCAATTATGCCGGCATTTGCGATGCTCGCCGGTGTCAATAACCAGTTTGCAAGCTTCTATGGTGGTACTTCACTTCTGATTCTTGTAGGTGTGGTTCTGGACACCCTCCAGCAGATAGAAGGTTATCTGTTGCTGCGTCACTATGACGGATTGATGAAGACAGGTCGTCTGAGTGGACGTTCTGGTATGTAATTTCATAAGGTCGTATTGAAAATGGTTTTGCCAAAAACAGAAGAAGAAATCGAATTGCTCCGTGAAAACGGAATTCTTGTGTCGAAGACACTTGCCGAAGTCGGTAAAGCGGTGGCTCCTGGTGTGACAACTGCTGAGTTGAATAGAGTTGCCGAGACTTTTATCCGCGACCATGGCGCAATCCCGAGCTTTCTTGGTTTTGAAGGTTTTCCTGCATCAATCTGCGCCTCTGTAAATGATGTTGTAGTCCACGGTTTTCCGTCAGACTACGTCCTCAAGGAGGGAGACATCGTTTCATGTGACATCGGAACTTTGTACAAGGGATACAACGGTGATTCCTGCTATACTTTTCCAGTCGGAGAAGTTGATCCGGAAACCCGCAAGCTCCTTGATGTGACGAGGGCTTCGCTGTTCAAGGGCATTGAGCAGGCTGTTGAAGGAAACCGTACAGGCGATATCGGATACGCGGTACAAACGTATGCTGAATCTTTCGGCTTCTCTGTAGTAAGGGAACTGGAAGGTCACGGAATCGGAAAAGAAATGCACGAGGCTCCCGGTGTTCCGAACTATGGAAGACGCGGACACGGCGCAAGGCTTACCGACGGAATGACAATATGTATTGAGCCGATGATCAATGCTGGCAGAAAAGATGTGTATCTGGCTAGAAACGGTTGGGCGGTACACACAGCTGACCACAAGAACGCGGCGCATTACGAGCTTACGGTTGTTGTCCGAAAAGGCAAGGCAGAATTGCTTTCAACCTTCGATTTTATTGAAAAAGACGGAAACATTAAATTTTAAAGTGGTATTTTAAATGTCTAAGCAAACAGCTATTGAGCAAGATGGGACGATAGTCGAGACTCTCCCTAACGCAATGTTTAAAGTTGAGCTGGAGAATGGTCACGTCATCCTTGCACATATTTCAGGCAAGATGAGGCAGAACTTCATCCATATCCTGCTCGGTGACAAGGTTAGAGTTGAAATGTCGCCTTATGATTTAACAAAAGGAAGAATATCCTTCAGATACAAATAAAAATTTTCGCGATATGAAAGTAAAAACATCCATCAAAAAGCGCAGCGAAGATTGCAAAATCGTGAGACGCAAAGGCCGTCTTTACGTGATCTGCAAAAAGAACCCTAAGTTCAAAATGCGCCAAGGATAATATTCAGTTGTATAACTAAAAAAGTAAAGATATTATGGCAAGAATAGCCGGTGTTGATTTACCGAACAACAAAAGGGGAGAGATAGGCCTTACCTACATCTTCGGTATCGGTCGCTCTTCCGCAAGAAAGATCCTTGAGGAGTGCGGAATCGATTTTGACACTAAAGTGAGCGAGTGGAACGACGAGCAGATTGCAAAGATCCGTTCTCTCATCTCTAACGAGTACAAAATCGAGGGTGAACTTCGTTCTACTGTCCAGATGAACATCAAACGTCTTATGGACATTGGTTGCTACAGAGGAATCCGTCATCGTATCGGTCTCCCTGTCCGTGGCCAGAGCACCAAGAACAATGCCCGCACAAGAAAGGGTAAGAAGAAGACCGTTGCAAACAAGAAGAAAGCAACCAAATAAATCTTGATGAATTATGGCAAAGAAGACAACAACAGCAAAAAAGAGAGTTGTAAAAGTTGAAGCAACTGGTGAAGCTCATATTTCATCAACCTTTAATAACGTTATCATTGCTCTCACAAACAATGTTGGCCAGGTTATCAGCTGGTCTTCAGCTGGTAAGAGCGGTTTCAGAGGCTCTAAGAAGAACACTCCGTATGCAGCTCAGGTTGCAGCTGAGGATGCTGCCAAGGTAGCATTCGACGCAGGCCTCCGTAAAGTTAAGGTCTATGTAAAAGGTCCTGGTGCCGGACGTGAGTCTGCCATCAGAACGATTAACCAGGCTGGTATCGAGGTAACAGAAATCATTGACGTTACTCCTATGCCGCACAATGGTTGCAGACCTAAAGGCCGTCGTAAAGTTTAATTGAACATTTAAAGATTACAAATTACTATGGCAAGATATACTGGACCAAGTACTAAAATCGCGCGCAAGTTCGGCGAGCCGATCTATGGAGCTGATAAGGATTTCGAAAAGAGAAACTATCCTCCGGGACAGCACGGTGCCGCAAGAAAGCGTGCCAGAAAATCGACTGAATACGGAAATCAGTTGAAGGAAAAGCAGAAAGTGAAATATATGTACGGCGTTCTTGAAAGACAGTTCCGCAACACTTACGAGAAAGCTTGTCGTCTGGCAGGACAGAAAGGTGAGAACCTCGTCATTCTCCTCGAGTCAAGACTTGACAACCTCGTTTACCGTCTCGGAATCGCTCCTACAAGAGCTGCTGCAAGACAGCTTGTGCTCCATTGTCACATCACTCTCAATGGCAAAGTTTGCAATATTCCTTCTGCTCAGGTCAAGGCTGGCGATGTAATCGCCGTAAGGGAAAGATCAAAGAGCCTCGAGGCTATCCAGAACAGTGTGGCTTCTGCAAAGAAGTATGCATGGCTGGAGTTCGACCCTAAGACTCTTGTTGGCAAGTTCCTCAATGTTCCTACAAGGGCAGATATCCCTGAGAACATCAACGAGCAGCTCATCGTCGACCTGTACTCTAAATAGTAACACCTAAAAAGAATCAATATGGCAATCTTAGCATTTCAGAAACCTGATAAGGTAATAATGCTCGAAGGTACCGAGACAGTCGGCCGTTTCGAGTTCAGGCCTCTTGAGCCTGGCTATGGCACGACTATCGGAAACGCTCTTCGCCGCATATTGCTTTCATCTCTGGAAGGTTTTGCTATCAGCTCGATAAAAATCAGTGGTGTGGATCAGGAATTTGATACCATCCCTGGTGTTATCGAAGGTATGCAGGACATCATTCTCAATCTTAAGCAAGTAAGACTCAAGAGGATGGTTGATTCTGTAGACTCAGAGGTAGCAAATATCACCGTTAGCGGTAAACAGGAGTTTACTGCGGAGGATATCTCCAAGGGATTGTCTTCTTTCAAGGTGCTCAATCCTGAGTTGCACATTTGCTCTCTGGAGCCTTCAGTTAAACTCGAAATCTCCCTCACAGTGACCAAAGGCCGCGGCTTCGTACCGGCTGAGGAAGAAAGAGATGAGAATACGCCGATCGGAACAATTCCTGTTGACGCAATCTACACTCCTATCCGTAAGGTGAACTGGACAGTGGAGCCTTGGCGAGTTGAACAGAAGACTGACTACGAGAAACTGAATCTCGAAATCATTACCGACGGTTCCATTTCTCCAAATGCTGCGCTTCAGGACGCTGCAAACATCCTCATCTATCACTTCAAGTTATTTACGGATGACAAGAAGCTCGCTCTCGAGAGTGCAGTTGTCCCTGATTCCAAAGAACTTGACGAGGAGTCACTCCGCATGAGACATCTTCTTCTCAACAATCTGTCTGACCTCGGACTTTCAGTAAGAGCCTACAACTGCTTGAAGGCAGCTGAGATCGACACTCTTGCCGATCTGGTTTCTTACTCAAGACCTGAGCTGATGAAATTCCGCAACTTCGGAAGGAAATCGCTCAATGAGATCGACCAGATGCTTGACAAGATGAAACTCTCGTTCGGTATGGATGTTACCAAGTACAATATTGAACCTAAGAAAAAGAATAACGCATAAATATGAGGCACAATAAAGCAATCAATCATCTTGGTCGCCAGAGCGGTCACCGCAAGGCCCTTCTCGCCAACATGTCGTGCTCTCTTATCCTGCATAAGAGAATTACTACAACAGTAGCGAAAGCAAAGGCTTTGAGGTCTTACCTTGAGCCGCTTGTTACCAAGTCAAAAGACGATTCTACACATTCTCGTCGTATCGTCTTCAGTTATCTCAAGAACAAGGAAGCTGTTGCTGAGCTTTTCCGCACAATCGCCCCTAAGATTGCTGACCGTCCTGGCGGATACCTCCGTATCCTCCACGTCGGCTTCAGACAGGGTGACGGTTCAGAGATGGCTCTCATCGAGTTCGTTGATTTCAACGAGGCAGCTCTCGAGGCAAAGAAAGAGGTTAAGAAGACTACTCGCCGTAGCCGCGCAAAGAAAGCTGAAGCTCCTGCAGCTGAGGCTCCAGTTGCAGAGGCACCTGCTGCAGAGGCTCCAGTTGCAGAGGCACCTGCTGCAGAAGCACCTAAGGCTGAGTAATCATTACTCGACAATATATTCAAGAGGGGAAGACCAGTGTCTTTCCCCTCTTTTTTCGTATTCTGTGTATTGGTTTTCTAAAAATATATTCTAACTTTGTTTGCGAAACTAATGAAGTTGCGTAACGAAACATATTAACGTTTCAATAAGTTTCGTTTCGTAGTACTATAAACGTAATAATAACGCCCAATATGAATTCACTATTCTACATTGTGCCTGCAGCGGCCATCGTGGCGCTGTTTTTTGCCTGGCTCTTTTTTCATCAGATGATGAAGGAAAGCGAAGGAACTGTAACGATGAAGGAAATCGCCCAGTACGTAAGAGACGGTGCGATGGCTTATCTTAAGCAGCAGTATAAAGTGGTGACGATAGTCTTCGTCATTCTGGCTCTGTTCTTCTCTGTGCTGGCTTATGGCTTCCACATCCAGAATCCTTGGGTTCCGTTCGCATTCCTTACGGGAGGATTCTTCTCCGGACTGGCCGGATTTATCGGAATGAAAACGGCTACCTATGCGTCTGCAAGGACAGCAAATGCCGTTACCAAGTCATTGAACTCGGGCCTGAAGCTGGCTTTCCGCTCAGGTGCGGTTATGGGATTGACCGTGGTCGGTCTCGGACTCTTGGACATTTCCATCTGGTACTTCGTGCTCAAGTGCTTTGTGGGCGATCCTGACTCTTCCCAGACGCTCGTTACTATTACGACCACTATGCTTACTTTCGGAATGGGAGCTTCCACCCAGGCGCTTTTCGCCAGAGTCGGCGGAGGTATCTATACCAAGGCTGCTGACGTCGGGGCCGATATCGTCGGAAAAGTGGAGGCGGACATCCCTGAGGATGACCCCCGCAACCCTGCCACCATCGCAGACAATGTAGGTGACAATGTGGGTGACGTCGCCGGTATGGGCGCTGACCTGTATGAGTCATATTGCGGTGCGATTCTGGCGACTATGGCATTGGGTGCATCCGCATTCTTCGGCGACGTTGAATGGCAGACGAGAGCTGTCCTCGCGCCTATGTGTATTGCTGCAGTGGGCGTAGTTCTCTCGGTACTCGGCATTTATGCTGTACGTACTCGTGAAGGTGCTGACCTGCAGGAACTTCTCGGCGCATTGAGCAAAGGAACTAACTTGAGCGCTAGCCTTATCGCCGTCCTCTCTTTCGGTATATTCTATGTCCTCGGCTTCGACAACTGGTGGATGCTGTCGCTCTCAGTGCTTTCAGGACTCCTGGCCGGAGTGATTATAGGAAAGGCTACGGAATATTATACGTCCCATTCATATAAGCCTACGCAGAAACTCGCGGAAAGTGCCAAGACAGGTTCTGCAACCGTCATCATCAGCGGTATGGGCTTGGGCATGATTTCTACAGCAATCCCTGTTGTGACAATAGCTGTTGCCATCATGCTGTCATACCTGTTCGCGACAGGCTTCTCGTTAGACCCAGCGCTTATCAGCAAGGGCCTTTACGGAATCAGTATCGCTGCAGTCGGCATGCTTTCCACATTGGGCATAACATTGGCCACTGACGCCTACGGTCCGATTGCGGACAATGCCGGCGGCAATGCCCAGATGAGCGGTCTGGATCCGGAAGTGCGCCAGAAGACGGACGTGCTGGATGCATTGGGAAATACCACGGCGGCTACTGGAAAAGGCTTTGCCATCGGTTCTGCTGCATTGACGGCACTCGCTTTGTTGGCGTCCTATATCGAGGAAGTCAAGATCGGCCTTCTGCATATCGGCAGAGAGACATTGACACTGGGCGACAAGATAGTGGATGTGGCGAGCGCTACAATCCCGCAGATGGTCGAGTACTACCAGGTGAACCTCATGAATCCACGTGTGCTTGTAGGTGTGTTTATCGGTGCGATGATGTCGTTCCTTTTCTGCGGACTTACAATGAATGCTGTGGGACGTGCTGCGCAGAAGATGGTGACGGAAGTGCGTCGTCAGTTCGCTGAAATCAAGGGCATACTTACCGGCGAGAGAAGACCTGATTATGCGCGTTGTGTGGAAATATCCACTTTGGGAGCACAGCGAGAAATGATATTCCCTTCATTGATCGCCATCGCGGTGCCAGTGCTGACAGGACTCTGTCTGGGCGTGGCCGGTGTGATGGGCCTGCTGGCAGGAGGTCTGGGTGCTGGTTTCGTGCTTGCTGTATTCCTTGCCAATTCAGGAGGCGCTTGGGACAATGCCAAGAAATATGTGGAAGAAGGACATTTGGGCGGCAAGAACTCAGACTGTCATAAAGCTACTGTCGTAGGTGATACGGTAGGCGATCCGTTCAAGGATACCTCAGGACCGTCACTGAATATCCTGATAAAGCTTATGAGTATGGTGTCGATCGTGATGGCGGGACTTACCGTGATGTTGGGCTGATTATTCAAGGGATGATAAGTAATTATCGTCCCTTTTTAGTTCGTCCAGCACGAACATACTCTAAAGGGTGCAAGTCCCTAAACCGCCCTGA
>ERZ779645.6-NODE-6-length-140984-cov-17.751258_pt1 | contig 140984 bp, 157 predicted proteins | sample MGYA00511103_ERZ779645 | MGnify/ENA primary metagenome ERZ779645 (study PRJEB29588, sample SAMEA2158521) | human gut metagenome | biome: human gut; feature: human-associated habitat; material: faeces | place: Denmark | collected 2008/2010 ...
TTAAAACACTGAAAGGAGCTAATATCGAAGCTATTTACACCCGTGTAAATGAATTTTGGAGTAACAGTAATAAGAGTGATATTAATGAATGGGCAAAATTTTAAATCTGATCTTTTGCCCGGTTGCTGAAACCCGCTAGATAACGCCTGTCATTTTTATCTGGATAGCGCCGGCTGTCAGACTTTTGCAGAACAGTCATTTGAGTTTATGCAGTTCATCTGTTCACTTGAACCCGGAACATTGCTTTACGTCGGAGGTGTCATTGATTATCACTTCTAATGGTAAAATATCAGGAACCACCCATATAAAATGGGTGGTTTCACTACATCCATTTTAGATGACCAATTCAGTCCTAACCGGGAGTATATATTAGAAATCACTCTCGTTTTTTACTTTCATTATATGATTATTTACCAACAAAATACGAGTTATGAATAAAAGAGACATGATTTTCTTTTGATACTCAATTAATGGCACAACAATTTTTTTATTCATTCCATTCAGATATTACTTTATTCTTTGCATCAACTATTCTCCATAATCCTTTTTTCATTCCATTAGAATACTGCCCTTTTGTAGTACTAAGTATCTTACCTCCTTGGGAATGTTTTGTTATATATGGACCGTCAAGTTTTCCACATACATAATACATTGTTGTCTCACCTATCATATCATATTCTTCTTCAAACCTTTCAATCCACTGTCCTTCTTTAAATCCATTTTTCCATTGACCCTCAATCATGATTTCTCCAGTCAAAAAACTATAGCGTCTTTCTACACCATGCTCAATACTATGGTGATATTCTTTCTCCGTTTCCTTTTCCCCGTTATTATAATAAGTTACCACCATTCCCTCAATCTTACCATTTTTCATTGGAGCTTCTCGACGATGTGTATATCCATCCTGATAATATTCCACAAACAATCCTTCACGAAGTCCATTTGCATAAGAGCCTTCTTCACGCACAACTCCGTCACGTAAGCGTCTATAACGACCATCAACCAGTCCTTGTTTCAATGGTAACACTTCAATATCAAGTCCTCTTCTTATTCGATAGACCCCATTTAGAAGTTCCTTTTTTCCCTTAGAATAATATACTATACGTTCGTCTTTATCTGTAACAAACTCCAGGTCTTTCCAATCAATCACCTGTCCCTCAGAACAAGTTTCTGCAAATGTTGATTTCATTTCCTCCATAAGATATACTATTTATATTATGAATTACTACACAGCTTACTTTCCAATATAGAGATAACTATAAGTCTTTATTCTCATATACAATCCTTAGATTTTCGGCATAACTCTGATCCGCATCCAGACCGAAGAACGAAAATATCTCACGTTTTATTTCAATATTCTCAGGCGCATTTAACCCTGAAGCACGACGGGTACAGTTTTTTGTAATCAAATCTTCAATGATAGAATAATCATCAATGCCAAAACCGATACCTTCATTCCTAAATGGATTATCAATACATCCGGAACTATCCGTAAGATATTTGTCAAACTTGTCAATAGTAGTTTCTTTATATATAAGTCCATACTGGAGATATACCGTATCCGGATCATTTCCGCTTATACTTCTGCTATAAGATATTACTGGTTCCCATTCTTCCGGCATAACCGGCTTGTTGCCTATTATCCTATACTCACCATAATAAAAGTTATTATCCATGATAGCCTGTACATGCAAAGTTGCACAATCTGACAACTCTTCAATTGGGATTTCAGGTGTTTCGGATATTTTGCAATATATCATTATATAGAGCGGTTTACCTGCCAGATACCTCAGACCATAGTTCTTTTGTCTCTTGAATGATTCTGATTTACGCAATTCTGAAATATTCAAGACTATTTTACCGAACCCCCACTTTCTCCTTCCTATCTTGAAAGAGAAGAAATCTCCCTCACGATATTTTACATGCTTTCGAACAGCATTTTTGAAACATTCTATTTCCTTCAGATCCATTTCTGTAGTCTCCGATATCCATTTCTCTAACCATTCCTGCAAAGATAGTTTCCTGATATTTTCTTCCTGATAGAATGAAGTCTGAGTTGTATAGTTTGCAATCAAAATATTATTGGAGGAGAAATTAAAATAAACTCCCATAGGACGGAATGATAAAGTCGCCGAATAATTCATCTTTTTAGGCTTCCCTTTACCTGTCTTTGGAAGAAGCAATGTACGGTTCTGTTCAGTATATTCACACAATTCACATTCATAATAAGAACCGGTATCATCAGATATTATCAACTTACGGATTATACTCCCGTCATAATAGAGATACTGTCCAGCACAATATTCCAGTTCCCAAGATTCATCTACCGGAACCAGTCCCAGATACTTTCGTTGTTCGTTAGTCAATTCAAATGGTATAGCTACTTCCATTCCGCAGATATATTTGTATTATTAATAACTACATTGATTCCCTGTATTACAAGAAAAATAGTAATGTATCGACAATAGCCGGTCAGCAACGGTAAATATATCCATTCTATTTCTCGTTCCATTCTCTTGTATTACCAAGCTCGGCATCGTACTGCGACCATTTTCCAGTCTTTCTTCCCTTTGCAAACTGGCCGCGAATAGTGATGTAAGGCTTTCCTCCCTTACTCATTTCCACACTGTATGGGCCGTCAAGTTCTCCTTCCCGGTAATGTTGCATTTTCACACCTGTTACTCCACCTCCTGCATCAAATATTTCTTTCCACACACCCTCTTTCTTACCGTCAGTCCATTGTCCTTCTATCAGTATCTCCCCTGATGACTGACTGTAACGCCGTTCCGTTCCATGTTCAAGACTGTTCCTGTAAGTCTTCTCTGATTCTTTCTTCCCACTACTGAAATAGGTAATTACAGTTCCGTCGATCTTACCGTCTTTCATCGGTGTATCCTTGCGGTGTGTCGTTCCATCCTGATAGTATTCTACAAACAGACCGTTGCGCAGGCCGTCTATATAGTTTCCTTCCTCACGAACTACCCCATCCCTCAGACGACGGTACTTTCCGTCCATGACTCCTTTTTTCAAGCTCACTATTTCCTCGTCGGCTCCTTTCTGGATTCGGTAGTTGCCGTTCAGTGGCTTTTTCTTTCCTTTTTGGTAGTAAACAGTGTGCTGGTAACTGTCCTTGGAAGTCTCTATTTCCTGCCAGTCTATCAATTTCTGTGCGTATGCAGTAACACCCAGAAGAAAGCCAAATAGTAATGCAATCAATTTCTTCATATCTGTTATCAATATTTTTTATGCTGTCCTCAATTATCATGTACCAGACTGATATACCAGTCTCCCTTAATCCTCTTGTACAGGGTCGTATCGTTGCAGTTCTCCAGATATATCTCATTCAGGTCAACACATTCCGTGATACACCTTATCTTACTTTCTTTCAATCCCGGATCATATACAAAGTCCTTGCTTGTTCCGCCGACAGAGTATCCATGCGAAAAGTACGGGATAGAGAAACTTGTATATGTCGTATCATGCCCGTACCAGCCGGATTTCATCATAGCCTCTTTTTTCGCCAGCTTACCATAATAGAACACTCTCTCGCAACCGACTGCCTCCAACAGCGAATCCAGCATTTTCCTGTCATCTATGGATACACCTTTCAGGCAAGCGGTATCTTCCTGCATATTGTACGGAGGATAGTACATGCCGTAAGGACAGCGGGCAATAACCTCCCGAATTCCATTGAACGCCGCTTCATTAGCGTTGAAGTGACGGATCATTTCGGCATCAGATGGTGGCATGGGAACACTGCACCCGGCAATTATCAGACAGGCAATACACAGCAATCCAGATATGTATATTCTTGACATTCCAATCATACAGGACAAAAATAAAGAAAACCGCTGATTATCATGCAATAATGCTGAAAAAAAATGTAACTTTACGACTGTATATCACTGAATAAAATGGTTGTTCTGAAATGGATTGACTATATATGGTTTGTCGGGGAGTCCTTTCACAGACGGGAAAAGTCTCCTTGAGACGGGGCTGCACTGATTATGTGGTGCTGGTATCTTGATGTAGTTATAATACTGTTGCAACTGTTCCACCGGAGTGTTGAAGGCTGTATATTCTTTCTGCTCGTTGTTCCATTGCTACTGTCTGTCCCCTTTCTTTTCTGCCGTTTCAGAAACATGGCAAAGCGTCAGGATGAAATCTTCGCAAGGTATTCCTGCAGAAAGACAGGACGGAAGTTATTGGCGATATGGGCTACAATTATCGGCATATTCTGCCTTGAAGCGTTGCTTATGGTTTTTTCTGGAATATGGAGTATTGAATGATATATCGGCTATTGAAAGTCGCGTTCGTATCTTTCCTTGAAATACTGACGGAATGCGGGCGTGTCCTTTCCTGCATAGATTTTTTTCAAGTCATAAGCTATCCAACCGTTTCCGTCATTCAAATGCACAAGCCAGAAACTTAACGGGTCAGCCCCTTCAATGATTGAGTCATGGTAGTACACATGATTCTTGTCGCATCCGTAATCGGAATCCTCTTCAACGGATTGTCTGCCGTCCCGGACGGATGTCTTCCAGACAGGGCGGAATGTGTTGATGTCCACCACATCCGGAAGAGGTTGATTGTTCCACCAGATATGGCTTTTATCCCTATACCACCGGTTACAGATGTGTCTGAATGTAGCCAAGTCTGCATCGGGAAGTATATTGAAATCAAAATCATAGATATATTGATTGTCAGTATATAAATGGCCATCCCTGACTATTTTCTTTAACAATGAATAATCCTTCACCTGTGTGATTCTGTCTTCCTGATACACTCCGTTTATATCCTGTCCAATCCGATAATCTATCTCCTTGAACGAAGCAGGGTCTGCTCCCTTTACAACCTTGTCCCTGTAATACACCTTGTCCTTGTCCGCTGCATAACAGCCGGAATAAAGATGTACTTCCTCCGCTACGGGATGGAAAGAGGCATAGTCTATGTCACGGATTACGCTACCGTTTTCCATGAAATAGCCGTTATACCGGTCTTTTGCCCAATGGGTACCGCTGTAATCTTTATCTCCCAATACGGTAAATGTGGATTTGTCCTGTACATTCAGTGCTTTTCCCAGCCAATAGAAATCCTTCCTGTCCTCTGTCAGATAATGGGTATGTACTTCAAAGGTTTCCGGATCTGCGTTTTTTATCTCCTCTCCGTTTAAATAGACCCTGGATTTATCTCTCGCGTACTGTTCTCCTAATGATTGAAAGGATTTACCATCCGCCCCTTTCAGTACCCCTCCTCTATAATAGGCGTGTATGTTGTCATGTGCATACGCGTCTTTAAGTACCTTGAATGTTTTAGGGTCAGCCCCTTCCATGATGCCTCCCATGAAAAAGACATGTTCGGAATCACATCCATAAGAACCGCGCAACGCTTTGAATGTCTTAGGGTCGGCATCCACTTTGAAGGATGTGTGTCCCCAGCCTTCATTCCATGAGTGCCAGGTCACTTCCTTGCCGTCATTCTTGTATCCGAGTGTGCAACCAGCAAACAGACACGAGGCCATAACCGAGAAAAAGGAATTTAATAGTTTCCTGATAAACATAGCCATAAATCTTATAATTAGTATGTTACTATGCGAAAATACGATTTTTCAAACAGACAAGAATGCCAGTCTCCATATTTTTTTCATTTTGAATGTCGAAGCCATTAATCTGGGTAAACTATAAAGCAAAGCACTATACCCATTAGACAGTCATGTAAATCCGGGAATAGAATAACATAATCAGCGTCAACACAAAATGTATCAGAAGTATCTTTCCACTATACCTGGCTCGATAGCAGACTGATGCAATGAGACCGACACTGGCCCACCCTATTGCCAACAGGCAGACAAGGACATAATTCCCGTAAGATTCATAGGCCCACCATAGACCTTCACTTCCAATCGGGTACAATTCCGGTTGTTCTGTGAACTGCGCATAGTCAACGGCATTCACCAATAGCAGCAAGAGGCAGAATATCCCCCACAATATTCTCAAGGTCAAATGTATTTTCATTTTATTGCAGAGTTTCTTTCGGGTTTGGGTTATCCACCATTCCTTTCATGAATTCTATCTCAACGACACATGGCAGAGAGAAAAACGGTTCTTTTTCAGAAGCTATTCATTACCGTAGAAAATTACCTGGCTAAAAATAGGACAAAGTGCGGCTCAAGCAAATTGAACCGATATCTGCATTTGTTATTCATTTCTCAACTTTAATACTATAACTAATATGAGCTGAAATAAATAAACTCAGCGAACACGATTACTACAAAGTAAAAGACTCCCCGCCAGAAACGGTATGTCCTGTTTCCAACCGCATTGTACCATTCCCTTCCTATTGGAGAGTAAGGCTCGTATGCCCATTTCCAGTTAAGTATCGTTCCAACAAGCAACAAAAGAAATACCAGTGCAAACACATGACAGGCACTTCCCGGGTGAGCGTCCAGCCAGACGGAAAACTTATCCATCTGCTCGCCCACGAATCTGTTCATATTTTCATACCATCCCATAACTTATATATTTCAGATATACCCATTAAAAGACATACTCAATCTAATACCTCGACAACATCATTTATAATTGTCTCTCCGAACTGATTTAAAAATTCTCTTTCTCCCATGATTCTCGTATTTATAGTATAAGAATTGAAGCATACCACATCTATCAGGTTACACCAATAATATAGCAACTATTTCTTTTTCAGTCTATAAATATATGGTAAAGAAAGATTTTTCGCAAACGAGATTGTTGCAACACCCATATCGTAGTTTACTCTTATAGACAAAGGATAAAGTTCATCTTCATACCAATATTCAATGACCGGATACAATGAACCATCATCTGCAATATCTGTTTCAGAAGCAAGATAAGCGTATTCGGATATGGAAGCATATCCTTTATGCATATCACCGTACTGCTCCCCTATTTTGTAGGAAGACAAAACAAAATGAATTGTCGTTTCATTTATCTTTTCAATTATCAGTTCTTGGTATATAGTGTCATTTTTAAAATACAAGGTATCTGCATCCGTAGTCTGACCTCTGACAGCAATCATCTGAAACAAGAAAAGTATTATTATATATATGTGTTTAGATATCATCGTTAGATTTATGATTATGTGAGTTATCCATTGTTTTGACCTGCAGCCATTATAAAAAGAGTTTGAATTCAATATGAGCCTTCACTTACCCCATCTACCCTGAAATTAAAATCATCAATGTTTATATTTTCCAATATGGGCAGGCTGTTAACTCTTTCAAAATAGAATTCATAGCCACATTCTCTTTCATTAATCTTGGTGTTTTTAATATCACGAAATCCTTCGATTTGTACGGCATAGTTTCCTTCTGGTACATTAAAACTGTCATCTACACCTACCCTGTCTTCTTTCGGAGGAAAATTCAGATAATAATCCGGCTTCCAATTTAATATAGAATAAATATCACTGACAATAACATTGCCACTTTTTACAGTCAACGGAAATTTTAAGTCTGTTTTAAAAAGAATCCAGTCAGTATTCACTACATTATGCTCTTCTGTCTTAACTATTATAGTGTAATCCCATGCCTCAATGGAATACACTGGTAATAAGACACCATGATTTATGGCATTATTCCCAACCTGGGGATGTTTTATGAAGAAATCAATCAGATTATCTTCCTTTATATTATTGGAAAGGACGAATTCATTTAATACAACAGGATCAAACAATACCAATCCTGTCAGATTGAGTGATATTTTCGTTTTTTGTACCATAAAATTCTTATTAATTTACCGTTAACGAAAAATTATAAGTGATATATTCTGCAAATCCTTTACTACCTTTTATCCTTCCATATAGATAGAAGCTGAATATACTTTCAATTTAAATTTTACCACAACTATGCCATGAATATATACTCCATCAAACTCAAATATACGAATAAATTCACAGCCTATAATTGTTTTTTCCGAAGAATTAAATATTCCCTATTGGTTTTGTATTCATCGGTTAATCTTATTGAAATCATATATCTCATCACATCGAGGATCTTTTATTTCTAATGGACCGGATACTTTTTCAAAAGTAAACAAGAAACCTCTTTTTTCATCATTCTTGCTTCTATAACCTTTTATTGAGACAGTATAGTCTCCTATATCAATATTATACCTTATTGCACTCTTTATAGTTTCTCCGTCCAATGTGTTATATGCAAGTATTCCATTCGCAGAATTGACGTGTTCATTTTCATCGAAGTTTAATAGTTTACCAATACTGGCAATCCATACTGCATTGTCATCCCCTATTCTCAAATAGAAGCCGTCATAGGAATACACCTCTATCCAATCATCGTCAAAAGACTCACAACTATTTGATACCTTCACGGTATATCCTATCGAATTAATTCTGACTATGGGAAGCCATGCTCCCTCGGCTAAAGACTGAAGATAAGTCTCCTGATTCTTTTGAAAAAAGGACAATAGCTTTTTTTGTCTGCCTTTACCTATTTTCTTCATATATGTTTTAAGTTGAGATACTGAGTAAAGACATATCCCATAACTGGTTGTCGTAATTGTCTCCATACTATTTTTCATTTTAAATGATTATACAACTGGGTACATGTTTATTCAACTGTCTGCAGTTAATTATCAAACATTCCTACCCTTTACGTCATCTGACAGATATTGGGAATATCTCTCGATTATATTATCGTATAGCCAACTGCGTGATATAGAGGCATGTATGAGACCACTAATATATAGCCAAATACACGAAACTTCAAGTTCACTTTCACTCACAAATTCATAAGTTAAAAATTCTAAACACGAAGCCAGACGTCTGTGCATAACATTGTCTATCGGAAGAGACTCTTTATAACTTAATATTTCTTTTCTAATTTTTTCCAACGTATAAGTATCTATAGAACCCGAAGCGTTCCACGCAGTTTCTATATTGGACAAAATATGTTTTTCTTGAGTGTTCAATATGTCATTGAAACATTTAATAGCTGTGATGAAAAAAGGAATTACATTCTTCCTATATTCATCTTTAGGATTAGGAGCTGATGATACATAATCATCAAGCTCATAGGCTATATCCTCAAGCAAAAGGTCATCCAAAGTATCCATTGTTTATAGTTTATTCAGGTAAATAATGTTCAGCAGCGCTTCGCTTTAATCGGTAGTGCTGTTTGTCAGTTTCACACCTCCAAAGATAATTAATTCATAATATCCTCTTATCAAACAGACAAAACATTGTAATTGATACTATTTTTCTGTTTTCAGTGGCAGGAATTCTAAAATCTTATACTCAAGTTCATCATCACCAAAAACAATAAGCCATTCATAGTTCTTTGGAAAAACCAACAGTATATCCATATTGATAGCGTCAATTTCCCATATTTTTAGTAGCTTCATCAATTCAATAAAATAAGTGACTTCTACTTCCAGGATGTATTTCTCTCCATAAGACCATAATAGAATCTTTTCATTTGGGGCCAAAGGAAAATCATCAAACAATCTCAATGCTGTATATTCCTTATACGGTTCTGTCATGCAATAATAAAAGTATTTATTTACTGGGCACTTTTTATGTTTATATAATGTCAACAATGTATTCCTAATACTGTCAAACTCTTCATTTTCAATTCTGCGCATAATTTAAAACTATATTTGCTTGGTAATATTTGGTGGCTAATCAACCTTTTCAGCAGAGGTTAAACCGCCTGCTATCGCTGGTTTGAAATATTATGTTCAGGAATCATTTCCGGAATTATCATCCTTTCATACTGTTCTATTGTGGGCTCATTTCCGTCAAATTTAGCTCCTCGCAAATCACAACTGATGAATCTTGTTCCTGTAAAATCACAATTACAGAACATTGAAGCCCTAAACTCTACATTTTTGAATTCAGCATCGGTGAAGTCACAATTATAAAATTTTGTTCGCCTGCCGCCATATTCATGACCATATGTTCCAATACCAATTTTAGCTCTTGTAAAATTACAATCACTGAAAATGCTGTCATCTGCATTGACAACCAGTTTAGACTTTTTGAAATTGCATTTTGTGATATTTGATTTACACATTGTGCATCTGTCAAATATAGTTTCTGAAAAGTCAACACAATTCCATAGACTTACATCAGCAAAACATGAAATAAGCGAATGAGACATATTTACATTACTCAGTTTTGATTGGTATAGATGAGCATTTTGAAGTTGTTTTATAGGTGAATTAGTTGCAATTATTATACCAGACAAGTCTATATCTTTTATTTCTGCACCTTTTTGCATTAATAATTTTAATACACTATTTACTTCCTCAAGAAAAAGTTTATTTGACCATTTTTCTTTAATCTTATTCATTTCTTTCCATTTACTTTAAGGTTTATGTATAGTAGCTGTTTATCACGATAAGAAAAGATTCAATCACTTGTTATCAATGCTTATCTGCTATAAAGTTGATTTAGCATTTTGAAATAGTCATTTCCAAAGCGTTCAACATAATCATCCATTACTCCGTAAATATTGTCTTTATCATCAATCAGTAAAACCATATATCCAAGATCGTATTCTCCAAAAGGACAAACATTTGGGACATCAAGCAAATTGCAATACTCTTCAAACCTCAAATAATGTGGAGTACGTTTCAAAACCTTTTTAGTGTTGAAATGTACATCTACATTAGGAAACTGAATTTCCATATTGTAGAAATAAATGAGAAAATCTATCAACTTTGGGGTCGGTTTATAGTTCTCTTTCTTATAAATAGCCATGAGTTCATTTGGGCTAATGATCACCCGATTTTCCCAATGGCAATTTTTCTTCAGATATTGTTTTAATTCCATATTATTTCTTTTTATCTACATGATTTCATTTCCCTGAATGTCATCTTGATAAATGTACATTCCCAATGTTTGTATCAGGTTTCATATTATCACTTTTAGTAATGTTTGGCTGCTAACCGACCTTTTTGGAGGTTGAGCTAAATATTATCAACTATTTTGTAAATAGCAACAGTTACTAATGGTGAGAAAGCTGCTTCAAATTCAGATTCTTTTGATTGAAGCATGACAGAACGTTTTTTACTGTATTCCCTTGCCATACTAAGATTCTTAAATAATTGAGCATCATTGAGCCGTTGTTTATAATACCGACATAATTTATTATTCATCCGCAAAATTTCATTACTTATAGTTGAGAATCCAGGATAAAAACAGCTATTCTCATCATATACATATCCACAATCATACCCAATTAGCTGGAAGTATTCATTACTTATTTGTTCCGTTGAAAATGCAATAAGTCTGTAATTCATTCTGCTTCTTTTTAGATCACAATAAAAAGTCAACACTTCTTCTAATGAACTTAATGGGGCAAAATAATCTTCTATCACAGTAAAATGACTGTTGGCATTACAGTTTTGATCCCAATATGAGTAAGTTCTATCAAATCCGCAATATCCACTGATTGTGTTCACTGATATAATAAGTCCTTCCATAAGATTCTCTATTCTGTTGATAATGTTTGGTGGCTAACCGACCTTTTCAGGGGAGGTTGAGCCGCTTGCTATAAACTGTTTCTTATTCAAGTCTGATTTTTATATAGATTTCCTTGATAACCGAATTAGGCAATGTTGAATTTGATAAAAATAAGACATCAAGAAGCCTGTCTTTATGTTTACAATAACAATCAAGTTCTGACATAACTACTTGACTTGATATTATAAATAAGCTATAATTATAAACAAATGCCTTTTTCATAAAAGTAACTTTACCTTCCACACTATTATCCAAATACGCATAGAATAGAGCCTTGTTATTATGATACAATTCGATGAAGTCGGCAGGATGAAAATAATAATACGAATAGATATCCTTTTGAGGATGATAAGGCAAAAATAATTCCTTACCAACCATATATGAATATGTCGTTTTCAGTATTATATTTATGTATTCAATCATAGCACTCTTATCCGTTTCGCTTTCTTCTTTCTCTACATTAAAGAATTTGGATAGAAGATCCTCAATATTTTTCCCTTTGTATGTGATACAGTTTTTTGATAGTTTTATATGCCTACTAAATTCCCAGGAATATGGTGAAGTAAAAAGAAACGCTTGGAAGAGTTTATTTCTATAACGCTCCTTGTTTTTCAAGTTTGACCGATTCACGTTAATAATATTCAGATATGAATAAAGCTTTGTAAATTCATTATCAGATGAATTTGAATGAACACGGTCAAATATCAAAGTTTGTAAGCATTGTGCAAATCCCCAAATCGCCAGATAATCCCAATACATAGACTCTGAATCTTCATAACACCTGCTAATTAGTGTATTCACCTTCTCCCCATATTCAAACAAATAGAAGCTGGGGCATATTTGAAATAGATTTCTGAATTGCTTTTCAGACAATCTGAACCGGTCATTTCGACTATTCGTTTTTTGAAAGATAGCCGCAAGAACTGCCAAGTCTATATTGTCATGGCAATTATATGATTCGTTTTCAGTAATACCTTGTATCAAATTTGGGTTCATTGTTTTCTGCTTATAATGGTTTACTGCTAATCACCTTAAATGACGATTGAGGTGCGTGTAAATAACTATTCAACTACTATTTTTATTGTTTTACGTGAAGTTTCCTTTTCCCAATATTCCTGGCTCATTTTAATGAATAACATAATATCGTTATATAGGAGGTTATTCCTGCTTCTAAGTTTCTCAGCATTACGAAAACAAATGGTAGTACCACTATCCAGCCAGCATAAATCTCTAATACATTCATCTGCTGCATCCCAATTGTTCCCAAAGTAATCAGGAAATGCTAATTCATCTTTTAACAAGTTGAAAAAACCACCTTTCCCCCATACTTTATTAAGATTGATAATTATTTTATTCATGTTGATAGTTGTTAATGTACGGTTCTTACCGACTTTTCTTGAGTATGTTAAGCCGTTTGTTATTTACTCATTTTATCTTTTCTGGGAATTTATAAATTCAAATTATTTGACCATCTGGATCTTCTCGTAATTTCTGAAGGAATTCATCAATTGAATCTGCAAGTAATATCCCTTCTTCTCCCCCATCATAAAAATCAGCATATACCCTGGGTTCAGCTTCATTGAAATCAAGATATAGCAGATTATTTGAGCCATCGTGTCCCCATGGGAGAATCTTACATTTTTTCCAATTTTTCCAATTTCTATTTTTTATTATCGTAAATATGTTATTTCCGTATTTGTCATTTTCTTCGTTACTATCAATGTGATAAAAATCATTTACGATAAATGTTTCAAATTCATCATTTGGATTTCTGTAGAAAAAATTTTCTTTAATTCTTCCTCCATTATTCGCAATATAAAATTCTTTATATGATAATGGTAATGGTCTATTGATTATAAGTTCTAAAGCTCGAAAATCCTTTTCATCCACTTTTTTTATAGGATAAAAGGAATAAAAATGAAGTTTGTTTATAATTTCCATATCCATTGATTTTTAAAGTTGATATTATTAGGATGGTTAATCAACCTTTTTTGGGGAGATTAAGCCACTTATTACCCGTACTATTATTCTTTTTTACGAAATATACGAATATCACTAATTCTTGCTCTTCCTCCATAGCATACTAACTCTTCTACGCTTGGATTCTCAAGAACAGCATGTATGGATTCTTTTGTCATACTTTTTACATTCAACATTTTTATTTTCTTCAAGTTCTCAACATTGATAAGAGATGAAATGTCAGTCAGCCCATTTAAGCTATCAATCTTTAACTCTTCAAGTTGATGCAAACTTGCTAAATCGGGAAGTCTAGTGATATGTGGTAGCCAGACTAATTCAAGTATTTCAAGTCCTGTTAGTGTATTTACAAACGAAATATCATCCAATTTCGATACTCTAAAGATTTCCAACCGGCGTATGCTTATAATATCACTTAATGTCCTCAAATCAATCTTTGACCCATCACACCATAGAATCGATAAGTCTTTAATAGGAATTTGTTTCAAGAAAGACAAATCTTTATTCTTGAAAGACCTTAATTCTAACTTCTCCAATCGGTTTAGGCTTGCGATGGCTTCAAGGTTTTTATCTAACTTCCCGAGAAAAAGCGATTTCATGTTTTTGAAATGCAAAAGCCACTGACAATCAAATACTGGTTGCCCACTCTTCAATTCCGCATTTATACTCAAATGTTCTAACTGGCTTGGCAGCGTTTTAACAAAAGAGAAATCTCTTAAATCATAAATTTCAATTGTTAATGATTTAAGATTAGGTAAACTTGATAAAATGGACAAATCCGTGTTCTTAAACTCAAAATTCTCTATAACAAGTTTTTGTACATTTGGAAGATGACGAAGAAAATCCAAGTTCCAACCTTTGAAACCGTTCATGCTTCCAAAAGTATTACCGGCACCTCCATATACTCGAAAAGAAATATCAGGACGAGAAATGAATATGCAATTTAATTTTTCGAGAGCAGCATCAGATATATTATCTCTTATTTGTATGCGCTTTATGAGTTTTTCTCCAATTATTTGCTGAACTATGGATTCTGATACATCTTCAGCCATATAACTGTCTTCAGGAAGCCTAGGAAGCTTACTGTAACTTCTTGGTGTAAATATTTCGACTTGTGTTCTGAACATATTCGTATTATATTATGTGGGTAATATCTGGCAGCCTTCCTCTTATTCAGTCGGTGTGCTGCTTGCTATTGGTCAACTTCTTCAACTTCAATCTTACCTCCAAGTTCTTCAATTTCTTTTCTATATTCATCCACGATTATAGAGTTTCCTATTCCAAGTAAAATTTTATCTCTTAAACAAAATTGCTTGATTTCACTTAGCGGAACAGAAAATTTCTTTTTTAGGTACAACATTATTTTAGACAATTCATTTCCTTTGTCTGTAAGATAGATATTGTAAATCTTAGGACTGATAATAGTTAGACATTCATCTAACTCTGTATTATCAAATTGCATGAATTCGACGGTTGGTAATATTGTATAATGAAAGCAATCCGATTTTGTATCACAAAAAGCAATGGAATATCCATCCTTGTTAAGTTGTATGTTCATAGCTCGGAACAGCAAAGGCAAATAGTCACCTCGGCGAACTTTGTTCCAATCCAAAGAATCCTCAAACTTTTTAGTATTCCATAAGAAACGTTCTATTCCATAATTCTTTAACATCATTGTAATGGAACGCTTAACCTGCCCTGGATATTCCTCACCACTCCAGTCTATAACCGCCATTCTGCGAGAAGCTATGGCAAAACAAAGCATAATATCCACTTCACTAAATTCATCGACTTCAGAGCTTGTATCGTACCATCCCTTTTCAAACATTTTCCTATGTTGAAGGACAAAAGTTTTTTTGTCAATTTTGAACGACTGAATCATTTCTAAAAATTCATCATAGTGTTCTTTTAATAATACCTTAGCAAATAATTGAAGTTTACTATCCATATTTCACTTTTATTTTTAGACCGATAATGGGTTGGTGAGAGACAGCGTTTAGCTGTTTTCTCGAACTTGTTAGTTGCTTACTTGGATTTTGAAAAGATCTCATCATGTATGGCTTTCCATCTTTCTTCAGATTCTTGTTGAGAAAGTAATTGGATGACATTCCCGTTTTCATCGCAAGTGAGAATACCTTTGAATAGGTCAGGCATATCATCATACTGCAAATTCAACTGTTGATTAAAATCCTTGAAACAAGTATAGCCATACTTCTCTAAAAGATATGGCATAAGGTAAGCAGAACGCAATATTTCATATTCTTGATAATTATATGGAGTCGTTTGGGGACGTTTCCGCAATAACTCTGTCATTTTTTTCATAAGAGGTTCTATTTCTTTTTCAGTAGCAAATACTGCATATCCTCTTACTGCTGTTAGGCGCATATCCAAATAGCGTTCTTTCTTAAAAACTGCCAAGAAGAACTCTTTAGAAGTTTTCTCAGGATGCCGTATTGCCAGTTCTTTTAGAAACGAATACCGTTTTGCGATATCTTTTATCTTTTTATAATCTTCAAAATTCATATTTTGTTTTTGTTTTATAAAGCAACTAATGTTGGGTGGCTAACCGACCTTTCAGAGGAGGTTGAGCCTCTTGTTATTGTCATTTTATTATCTTATTCTCAACCAATTAATGAACATCTCTGTAAATGATTGGGATAAAAATCTATTCTCAGATAAGTCTAAATCTCCTAATGGTTGTAAAAAAATAAAAGTAGGTTCTCCAAAATAAAAACCGATACAATTATCGCCTCCATCAGTGCCAATAACCAAAGATTTTTTCGACAAATACTTTTGTATTTGGTATTCTTTGTTCAGTTGCATCAAATCTTCAATCTTCCATAATGATAAATATTGACTACCAATATTACCTTCTCCACCATTACTCCATAATATAAATTCCTTATAATCATCGGGTAATGGAAACAACTTTCCCACACTCAACATTATTTGTTGATCACATGGAGGATTGGAGTGCCAACTTTTATTGATTTTTTCTATTATCTGTTTCATTATAATTTTATATGATGCTCATGTTTGGCAGCTAATCGCCATTTGTGGCGATTGAGGTGCATGTTATGTGCATTTATTTCCAAAAGTTGTCCTGCAAGTGCTTTTCCAAATATCGACTTACAACTCCCCAGCCTTCATTGTCAGGACTATTATACCCCCACATACTTTCAGTAGCATCTTCTAATTTTTCACATACTTCTGAATATTTTGCTGTTATTTGTTTCCTTTCTTCTGAGGTATAGCCTTTTAGTTCTTCCATTGTTATGGTAAAATACTTACCTTCTCTGCTCCCACGCACGAAATTTACAACTTCACAAAGTTGGTCTTCGTCAAGAGAGAAGACATCTATATTGAGAGGGAAAATTTGTTCGATATTCTTTGTTGCATCTCCAATTTTGTCCAGTCCAATTTCATACATTGCATGGGATATGTAAGGCAGCAATTCTGTATTTTCTTCTATAATCGCTTGCCACCCATCACCTTTATAGATACCTATAACATTAGCTACTATGTGAAATGCAAATACAGCGTCGGACACTTGATTTTTAATTTCACTTAATTCGCCTATCTTCCAAACCTTATCTGATAAGGTTACAATCGCATCTTCTTTATTGACATCCATTCCTTGCAGGACATCACTAATTTTTTCAGCTTTCATATTTACATCGTTTTTTAATTGCACATAATGTTTGGCGGCTAACCGACCTTTCAGGGAAGGTTGAGCCGTTTGTTATCTGCCAGCTTTATTCCTCTTCTTCGATAAAATGATTTATAAAGTAATTGAATGACTGGGCGATGTAACGAATATTTGTTTCAAAGTTGTATTCTTTTGAAGCGTTTTCGTTCCACTCGTCAGTCAAGTAATAGTAAATCTTTTTATTCTTCAAGTTCAATGCATAATAGTTTCCACCCGAATCCATAGCAAAAGGCAACAGGTTGCATGGCATTAAATTCTTACTCCATATATCTTTGGCTATGACTTCAATTGTTTCAAAAGCATTGGTGCGTTCCTTTATCGGAAAGAACGCATTTATCTCCACCCGATCCAAATCCTCGTCCTGCGGTTGGAAACAATATGGTGATGGCATACCACCGTTGAACTTGAGGTAAAAGTTCTTCATGCCTGCCGGAATCTTTACATTCAACTCAACCTCAAAATTCTTTATATCTTCTTTTGTTAGCGAAGCCGAACAGTCCGAAAGTTCAGGCATTACACCTGCTGTCTCCGTTTGTCCCTCTTCGATTTCTTCTATTGCTGGAATTGCTTTGTGTTCGTCCAAAACAACGAGATTGTCAAAGAAATCATCTATTGAATTTGCAACAAGTCGTGGCTCTCCAAAATTGAAGATTACATCTTGCATCCCCACAATAGGGTAAAGATAGACCTTTCCATTAACCAAGTCTATGGTAATCCTACCTTCATCGGTAGATTCCATAGCAAAAATAAGAATGCTATCAGATATAGCTCCAGCTTTTCTTAACTCTAATGTTTCTCCTTCTGCTGTATATCTGGGGTCATTCTTAAAATCCTTGTTATATTTGAATGGGAAGAAATCTTCAATTTCCACCTCTTGATATTTATTTATGCTTGCGGTCTGTTTCGTAGAACCTCCATTATATTGTAAATAGAACTCTTTCAGTCTGTCCGGCAAAGCATAACCCAATTTACTCTCAATTTCTTCAAAATTTTTGAGAGTAAGACTTTTTTGGCAATTTTCTAATTCTATTTTCATATTCATTCTTTTTATGGGCAGATAATGTTTGGCAGATAAACCACCTTCGAAGTTTCATCTGTTTGTTAGTAACTTATGACCTATCAGTCTTTTGTAAAAGTTGATTGTAATACTTCTCTAACATTTTGATGTTATTTTTCCTATCAATCTTTCCGCTTTCATTGTCTGTATAAGCTAACCACTTAAACATTAAATCATCAAAAATATGTTTGCCAGCTTCAGTTAAAGAACTTTCTCTGATTATTGAAGGCATAATTAGGTTTCCTTCATTATCAGATGGATTATCACGCAAAAGCCCCTTTTTGTATGCAAAGTTTAACAAGTTTTGACAAATTACGATTGTATTGTCTTTATCTCTTTGACGGATTTGGCTTCTTAGAAGCATATAAACATCCAAAAGAACTTGGTCATTCATATTCTTTTAATATATAAAGTTACTAATGCTTGGTGGCTAACCGACCTTTCAGGGGAGGTTGAGCCGCTTGTTACTCACATAATTCATTTTTCTTTTGAGAGAATGGAGACATAGTTATTTATGTCCTGTTGCAATTCTTCCCAATGTGCTGATAGATTCGGATATAGCCCAGTTGCGCCATATCCAATCATTTCGAAAAGGGCTATGAAACGCCATTCATTGGCGCTGTTTAAGCTTCTTGCTTCTTCAATCTCCTTACAGAACAATACATCAGGATAGGTGAATGTAAGATACAATTTGTCTGCATCTTTTCTACATTTTTCTGCGCTATCGTTTAGCCTAATACCTATCGGTTGTATATGAATATGGTCTATTTCCTTTGTCACCACATCTGCCTCTTGATATTTCTCTTGTGTTTTCAGGATAAAGACTTCAAGTCCCCATAGGCATAGTATAAAAGTCCAGACATTGAACGCTCCTTTCCCCGGAAAAGGAACATCATGGGTATAACGACAAACAGCAAGAGCTTCTTCAATATACCCATACACAAAAAGACGATAAGCCAAGTGACATAAATTTTCAGCGTCCGTACCACTATTAAATGAACATTTCTTTATTAACTTCTTGCACAAACTCACTACCTTCTTTTGTGGGCAAGTGTTCATTATTGATTCAAACAATTCTTTTCCTGTTTCCATTCTCTTCATTTTTTGTGGGTAATGTTTGGTGGCTAACCGACCTTTAGGGGAGGTTGAGCCATTTGTTAATCGCTTTACAATACTTCTAAATCATTTATCTGTATCTTATGTTCATTTTGAAAGCAAGAAAGCGAAAGAGTTAAATCGCTTTGACCTTCTTCTTCACTCCATAGAGGAATGTATATATCTACCTGCCCATCAGATATTTGATAGCACAAGGCCTGTTCAAAAGCTGCCTCAGGTATTGGCATAATTGTAGTGCCATATTCTTCTATAACTCTTCGTAAATCAGAAATAGGTACACTATTATCCAATATGAGGTTATTAGCGGCTTGATAGTCTTTACGAGCCAAACAATATACGAATTCCTGTATGAGTTCTTTATATTCATCTATGTTTACCATTGTTTCATGCGATTAATGTTCAGCTAACAGCCGATTTGGATGTTATTTTCCCAAATATTCACTCTTCAAGTTTACTTTTCACCAATTCCAGGAATTCCTCCTTAGTCATGAACCTGTCGAGAAAAGCCTTCAGTCGTCCCTCATTAGTTACTTCCGTGAAAAATTCCTCATGATCCGTACTCCAGACGACAGGATTCTCAGGGTCGTTATCTGACAGGCAGATGAGATAGTAATTGGGATAACCGTCCGTATAAAGCAACTCTACAAAATCCGGAGTGGCACAATCTGAATACTTGATGATTTCACCCAGCTCTGCATTATCCGTAAACCAACCATTCCATTCTTCAAAATCCGGTGTCCCTTTTTGGAATGGCGTAAATGGTCTGGCAACCCAAAACAGTTGACGGCGAGGCTCTTCATCCAAGGTAAAGAAGGTTTCTGTCATTTCCTTATAGAATGCCTCCCTGTCAGAATTGAACAACTCCATATGCTCATCCACCCAATCGCCCAAACCTTCAATCGGCTCCGTATCTTCGGCGGCCAGCCAGGGCGTGTCCACCGGTTTAAGGAACAGGGCCGTATCGAATGTAATGGCACAGAGATCCTCTTTCAACGAATTCCCTTTCAGGTTTGCCACGTTGCCGCCCAGTATCCTGATTCTGTCTGTTATTTCCTTTTTCATGACTTCCGTTTAATTTGTTATTGTTAAGTCATTTTTAAATGCTCATTCAATATGCGTAAAATATCAGTCCGTTCCATGGACAGGTTTGAAGCTAAAATAGTCTCAATGGCTCCTGTCAGCTCGATATTAGATCTCATTATCTTCTTTATAAAATTGGACGTCGTATGAGATCTCATCCGTTGAGCGATATATTGGGGATGATAATCAATGGCAATTTGCTTTGACGAGCCAATTGTTATCAGACGAAACTTCTGTACATCTTTGAAATATACCGTGTTATACGAGGCTTTAATTTGTACATAAATCTTAATCCTGTCTTTGTATATTACTAAATACGGAATACGTCTCAGATAGTTATAGAGTGTCATGATGCATATGGACAGCCCTCCAACACCAAAAAATATGGAACCTAACCAGCCTCCAATAATTTTAGTTACCATCCTGCAATTGTCATCTGCTATAATAAAGATGCCCATTATGGCAAAAAGCAGACCAAATATTCCTAACAATAAGTTTTTCCAAAGACTTTGGTAAACCCTTATTTCTTCTGCATCATTTGATATTTTGTTCTGCTGGTTCATAGCTGAAAAACATCTTTATTGAAGAATCTTTTTTTTGCCCCACATTCCGAATCCATTTTAATAAACCCGCAGCGAATTTGTAAGTCATACAGGCAAACGTGGGAACACCCAGACTGGCAAGATATCCCCAGAAGGTACGCCCCAACATCCTCCCAGTAGTAATTTTCATGTTCGCAAGTACTTTTTCTGTCTTTTGCGGTGAGTCATAAAATGCGAGCTGCAATATCTGTTCTTCTGTCAAGTTCAATGGCATACGCAACAAGTTAATTGGTCATTGGTAAATCATTCCCTGTTCCCGGCTGCATATTCTCCTGTGTTGATGTCAAGTACGGAACGTTTGGGCTGTATCAGCGCGTCTTCGTATTGGCATTTCCACTGGATGCTGCGGTCCATATAACCGTCTTTGATTCCATCGACGGTTTCTCCCGAATCTATTTCATTGCCGCTTGTAAGCAGATAAGAGGCCACGTTGTAGGCATGATTCACTACCCAGTTCGGATCAAGGCTGTGGAAGTGATACTGCAGGTCAGGCAAGAAAAGAATATTCATCCCAAGTGTATCGACCAGCATATCTTCGGAGCCCTCAATAGTGAAGAAACGGACGTTCACAGCATAGCGGATGAACCGGTCAGGCCCTTCTATCTGATTACATCGGATTTCCTCCGCCTCGAACAGTTTCCCGCTGCCGCTGAAGAAGAACGCTTCGCAGGACGGGAATAGTTCGGCGAGTGCTTCAAGGTAGTCCATTTCCAGATTGGCTCGTTCCTGCGAAGCAAGGCCGCGGGCAAGAAAGTCTGTAGCGAGCATACTGTACCGGCATTCATCAAGAATCCGGTCACGGCTTTCCTGACAGTCCCACATCTGACTTCTGGTAAAGTCATCTACTGTCTTTCCGTCAAAGTCCATACACGAAGTCATCAGGAACTGCACGGGTGCTTTCCCGTCCTCAAATTCCACCATGTGGTCAAGAGCAAAGATGTGAACTGATTGGCTTTCCGCCCTGTGACATTCTACATTGCCTAAATGCTTCCGGCATACGTCGGCCACCCTCTGTGTGTCGGGCAAATCAGCCGGTTCCTTGAACAGAAGGTTTATGAGTAAAGGGCCTCCGGCCTGCAGTTCCTTTGTATTAAGATTTTGTTGAAATACTTGTTTCATATATATTGGTCATTACTATTTATATGATATCTTAAGAGTCATTTTGTCTGGAAGGGCTATACCTTGGCTACGGATGATAGAGTGTTTGTCTTCAGCAGAGAATCCTATGGTTTCACCATCATTGAGAACGACATCATATTCCAGAACATATCCTACCATGCTGGCCAGAAAGTCTCTTATATTCGACGGGTCGGCATCCACGTCAAGGACCTCCATTTCGTCCTTGCCGAAACACTCCATACCATAGGTGTAGCCGCTGATTCCCTTTTCTGTACGGTAAAGCCCGAACCATATCCAGTTGTATATGGGCAGCGAACCCTCCTTCAACATTACGGAAAAGCCTTCATAGAAACGGGGCTGGAAGACAACGCCACTGGTATATATACCGCTTATATTTTTTTGGAGACAGCAGACAGACATCAGTTTCACGTACAGCTTACCCCTTTCAATCAGAGATTCTTCTTTACCGATAATGGCAACCATGATATGAGCTTTATGTTCCCTGGCTGCTTTTTCTGCATCCGGCCACATGTAATTGTTCTTCGCGCATTCTTCAGCTTCACCATCCGGTACAGGAACAGGCATCAGGCTTACAGCCGCCATCATCTCACCCACATCAAATACAAGTGTATCAGGATTGCGTTCCTCGTCAGACTTCTCTTCAGCGGTGATGTCCCACTGTTCTTTCAGATCTCTTATATACTTTTCCTTATCCCAACTGTTCTCAGAGAGTAGAGCAAATCCCACAAATGTACCAGCCTTACTCTCACGCTCTTCACCTAGCCTTGCTTGTTCCATCCAATAGGAACGAATGTTTTCTACCATTTCTGTAGCCTTCTCTACAGCAGTATGTTCATCGTATGGTTCCATTTCACTGAACGTATGACCGCAATCCGACAGGCAGTCTCCTTCATATCCTCCATTCACTCCCAACAACCATTCACCGTCAACCGATTTTTTATATTTGAAAATATAGTATGTCAAATCATAGAGTTCAAATGTTCCTGTACATTCAATTTCTGCAGGAGCTTTTCCGAGTTCTTGCGGATGTTCAAGCCATCCGATCATCGCGGACTTTGCCACTTCCAACTGTTTAGATTTCATATTCCGTCTTTTGGGTTAATAAATCATTCATATCCTGTAATCAATAATTAGAACGCCAGATTTATTATTATCCAATCAACTCAAACAGTAACGTGCTGTACTTTTACAACACTATGGTCATACAATGATACATAGACGCTTCATCCCAATGTAAATAATGAATCAATGTTCCAATAAATCAATATCTTACTTTGAAGCGCAATATAGGAATTTTATCTCAAAAAACATTTAATCAGCATTATGTTTTCGAGCAACAAGTAGTTAGTCAAGATCTGATTACTGTGATATGGTGTGTTCTCACAATCATTTATATATACTATTAAGGTCAATATCAAGACTATAAAAAAGAAGGGAAGAGCAATGACACCCTCCCCTACCCTGTCTGCTTTCTTTGCAAGCAGTTGAATTTCCACAAGCAAAGTTATGAAAAATCAATAAAATAACAACTTTCGCATTAGAAATTAAATGCCTTGTATTACGATTGTGTATTATACTTGTCAATTGTAGTATTAATCAATTCTATAGCATCAGCATCAAGACCACGTTCCCTATCAAAATGCTTCTCCAAAAAAGAAACAAGCGAAGTGAAAATTACATCTTGTAGATCAATCTTATTGAACGCCTTAATCAGCATAAGATTTGTAGCTGTTTCAGGATCTAATTTAAACACTTGCTTCTGGTCTCTCTTTGTTGATTTCTGTGGCCTGCCTACCCCTCTTTTTTGTTGCACAGGAGAAGGATTCTGAAATCGGACTTCTTCAATTTCTTGCATTATTGGAGCTACATCTGGTGCCGGCTTTTGATTATCACTGCCAGCAACATCTGCTTCTGCAACTTTATTCACTATTTCGTTCGGAGTTTTTTCAGAATCTATTTCTGGCTTTTTTTCATTATAATTTTCCTGAACGCCTGTATCACCTTCACCAGATTCACCTTGAGCAAATTGAATGTTCTTTTTCTCTGCGGGTTGGTTATCTTTCACACCTTGCATATACCCACTCACGTTCAATGGTTTGTTCTTTGCCATATTATTCGTCCTCCTTTATTTCATTTGATTCCTCAGCTTGATTTTCCTCCCATGCCTTCACTGCTCTATCTCTCCAGTCCGAAGGGCGTTTTGCTCCTGTTATTTCTTCTGCAAGAGACATATAATCTTCAGCCCCGTTAGACTCTGGAGCATACTCAAATATTCCCTGGTTTACGAGTGGGCTTTCATCAAACTTGATATTTTTGCGTATTCTGGTCTTGAACATCTTATCACTGAAATGTTCTGAAAAATATTCAGTTACCTGTTTGCTAATACGGGTTTGTCTATCATATTTAACCATAAGGAACCCCAATATATCAAGTTTATCATTGATATTATCATGAATATCCTGAATGGAAAATAGCAGGTTCTGCATACCTTGTAATGAGAATCCACTACACTCAGTCGGAATCAGGACATAATCACTTGCACTCATTGCATTGTCATTTACAACACCATCTTTCGGTGCGCAATCAATCAAAATATAATCAAAAATATAATTGCCCTCTTCGTTAGGTTGAATGTAAGCTGATAACTTTTTTGAAAGGATTCTCTCTCTATTACGTTTTCCTATCAAAGAGCCCTCAAGTGTACTTAAAGCTTTTGATGCTGGTACATAAGACAGTCCATCATACAATACATATATCGGCATATTTACATCATCATCCTTCATCCATTCATAGAATGTAGAATCACCAGCCGTTTGGTCAAACCCTATCAGACCTGAAAGATTACATTGGGCATCTGTGTCTATGAGAAGTACCTTTTTACCTAATATCCAAAGAGCGACACCCAGGTTATACGTGGTGGTTGACTTCCCTACCCCACCTTTATAATTCAAAACTGCTATTACTTTTGTCATTGTTACGTTAATTAGAAATTCAACTACACAAAATTACAAATATAAAATTAAAATAACAAGAAATTCTAATATTATATTTTTCTATATTAATAGTATTTCATATTACTATATTTTTTATATTTCATATATTTATATTATTAGTCACCTATAATTGTATTATCATATATTTCCAATCATCTATTATCATTTAATTCTATATTACCACTATTCTATTATCAAATATTGCAATATTATCATATTACCGCATTAAAGACAACACCTGTAATACCAATCATTGCAGAATACTACATTTTTATATTCCCAGAATATTAGAAACCTATAATTACAATATTCTATACAGTTTCACATCCATAAGAGCCGAAAGAATATCACTGATATCACATATTGTAGTATTACATAATACTATAAATTTGATATTTCATAATTTTACGCTGTTGTAATTCTGAGATTATACCATTTCAATATTTTACCGTTTTAATATTTTATTATTTCAGTTAACTATATTATTAATATTATATTGATTTGTATTTTTATTATTTTATAATAATACTATTTTGCACTTTTGGTTATTTATATTGCTATATTTACATTATTATATAATAGTATATTTTCAGAATATTATAATATTTGTATCTCATTATCATACAGTTTTAATACACCATGATTTTAATATTACAGAAAGCAATATTATATACCTAACCACAACACTGGAATATTTAAATTATATATTGCTGGTATTATATAATTTCAGTCACCTATAATTATATTATATTATTATTCTATTGTCCCAAAACACCAAAAATATAATATTATAAGGGTTCACAATATATAGAATATTAAAATAATAGATTACCATCAAAATAAAACATTGATATTATAATATTATAAAGTTTCCGTATTATATAATTTCAGTTACCTATAATTATATTATACAAATATTCCAAAACTCTACAATACGGAAAATACAGTATTAAAAAATTATGATTGTGAAAATTCCAATAATAAATTACTATAATAATAGGATATCGGCATTGTAGAATAATACTATTTTTGTTTTATAGTATTTTAGTAACCCGTAATTACATAATACTAAAATAATGGAATACATTTGCAAATAGAGTAGGGGAGTAAACTAAGTTATTACTGCTTCTTACAACTTGAGACAAAAAGATATTTATAATATTAGTCACCTATAATTGTATAAGTGTATTATCACAAAACTCTATAAATACAAAATCATAAAAAGACAATTTATAGTTGATGAAAATACATTACATATTCAAAAAGAAAATTGCAGAAAATAATTAAGATTGAAAAAAAAAGAAATAATGGTATATAAGGCCAGAAGAATAATACAACTACGAGAAAAAGTAATGTGTTGGCAATATTTGTACAATGAATGTTTTTTTACAAAGTGTTGGTTAGTTTTGTACTATCCTGGCTGAACCGAATAAATGTTATTATTTAAACAATCAAGTTTTCGTTATACGAAATACATAAATGATAAAAGAAAAGCTAAAAGGACATAGTAAAAAAGATAATAAATCTTGTAATACAGCATGATAGAAAGAGTAATGGTGGTAGAAAGAACATCTAAAGAATGTAAGGTACAAAAACAACCAACACTTATAATGCTTCTTAAAAAAACGGGCTGTTTTAGAAACAGAAAGAGAAGCAATAAATGTATTTATATTATATAAAGATAAAAACATAGTGATAGGGGAGGGGATGAATTTATATTCAATCGTAACAAACAAAATATAATAAAGGCTATAATGATAGTTATTTAAAGAAAAAACAAAAAGAATGATATTATATAAAAACAGATCATCCTCAAACTACAAGTTAAGGTACAAGAATAGCAAAGACTTTATTCAATCCAGTTCATATATGAACATACTATTCTTATATGAAAAAATGTTGGTAATTTTTGTACAAAGGGGAATACAATGTTGGTAATATTTGTACCTTCTACACGTAATTAACTGATATTCAATTGTAAAAAGAGAAAAATAGATAAGAGAAGAAAAAGGTATTCGTATAAGAACAACCAACACATTGAAAGAACCACATACTCTCCAGTGACACAAAAAAATAATAAAATACTGATATTAAGCCGATTAAATAGAGTAGATCTAGGATACATAAAAAAAGGAATGAATTATAACTGTTGGGTATTTTAGTACCTTAGCCATTAAGTGTTGGGTGTTCTTGTACCTCAAATAGATAAGTTTATAACATATTCTATGCAGTATAAGAACCATAATTAGGTAATTTTAGTACAAAGTCTTGGTTATTTTGTAACATAAGATAATATAATTATTTGAATACTAAACAATTATCACCACAAGTATATAATTATTGTCTATGTATTATTTAGAAATTGACAGATAATTATTAAATAAAAAGTTCAATCGGATAAGATTTATTATATGATAATACATATATAAATAAATATACTAAACTGTAAATTGTTGATAATCAATGATATGTAAAGATTAAGGTTATAATATAACCAAGACTTTGTACAAGTTTTCCAAATATTATATAAAGATATCTCAAAGAGTTAAAACACTAACTCCCAACAAAATGGTATAATTTCACCTATATTTGGTACAGAAATAACCAACACTTTTATTCGAAGTATATGGTTTCCTAAGTTTGTACACTTGATCATCTGTTCTTTTATGAGATGAGTAGTCTTTTAATCAATACTATATATAAATATATATGTTTTAATAATAATCTGTAAATCAATATATTATTTTGCATAATGTACAAAAAATACCAACACTTTGTATAAATAATCTCTATATTTGAGAATTAATAACCATATATATTTTGCTGGATTTTTGAACAAAGTACAAAAATACCCAACATAAGGTGCAAAAATACCCAACACTTGAAATTTCTACAATTTCCGAAAATGGAAATTATTTTGCGATTTTTATCCTAATAATTTCTATTTTTGGAAATAATGCGTATATTTGCCAAAATAAGATTTGATTATGGATATCAAAGTTAGAGAATATTTGAAGAAAAATAAGATTGCTCAGAAGGATCTGGCGGAAAGAATAGGAGTATCTCCTGCTGTTCTGACTAAAAAGTTGGATAAATTGTCAAGTGATATCATTTTTCTGGATAAGATAGCAACGGCTCTTGATACCTCAGTGTTGAATTTGATAGAAGATGATAAATCTAAAATAGTAACTAGTTTCAGTACCGATGAAGGTCTTTTTCAAATAAGGAAATTTAGTTGATAATTAAAATATTGCATCATGGGAAAAAAGAAGAAAAATGAAAATTTGGTAATGAAAGGAGATAATGGCTTGATCGCCGAGCTTGCGGAGGTCAAGTGGGTAAAACAACCTGTCATCTATACTCTCCTGAGTGGTGACTTCTCATTGATGCAGATGAATATTATTATCGGTATCTCTAATGAGCTTCAGGATCGTATTAACGATTATCTGAATCGTAGAAAGAGAGGGGAGAAGGGGCAATTGTCACTGTTCACTCAAGAAGAGATAGATAAGGAAGCAATTACTTTTAAAATCAACTTTTCATCCTTGAATATTCGTCCGGATGCTTATGATGAATTGGACCAGGCATGTAAGAATCTGATTGGATTGAATATGTCATATCCGATTTATCAGGAAGGTACGACAAAAATAAAAGAGAGAGCTTATATCAATCTTTTCAACCGTGTGGTTGTGCCGACAAATTTGGACGATGCCAATAATTCAAAAACTTATAATTACAAAAACGGAAAACGCAGGAAGGGTTGGATAGAGATAACAATGTTGACAAAGAACCTTTCTGATGTTTTCGACATGAGCAAAGGTTATGTAAATCATATTGCAACAATAGCTCAAATCTGTTCTAAGAAAAGAACCCCACGTATTTACATTTACTTGCAAAGGTGGAAGAACTATGGTTCTAAAACAGTAAACTTCTTGGAGTTCAAGGAGTACCTTGGCCTTATTACCTGGGATAGAAAGAATAATATCATTAAGGATGATGTGTACCCCAAATATAGTGTATTTTGTGCGAATGTTCTAGAACCTGTCCGCTTGGAGATGAAGCAACTATCTGAATCCAATCTTATTGATATCTCTTTTGATTATGAACCGATTTATAAAAACGGTAGAAAGCGGGGCAATCCGGATGAAATGAAATTTATTATTCATCTCAGTTCCATGGGAAAGATGATTACTCAGAAGAGCAAAGTCAATAAGGAGCTTTCAGACATCATTGAATATCTTAAGAAAGAATATACCATCTGTGACAATGATCTTTCTTTTATAACAGAAAGCTTCACTGATTCCATGCTTCCTTTACTGAAACAGGAGGTCACAGCTCTGAAAGAAAAGGAGCTGCGTTATCGTCCGACAAATAGAACTGGTTACATTCTGATGTGTCTCAAGAATTTTGTAGAGCGATTCAAATCTCAGCATGTAGTTGAAGATGCTGTTATTATTGAAGAAAGCAAGTCAGAGAAAGATACAAATAAAGTGACTGATGAACTGCCTAAACCGACTAACGAAGATTTGGAAAACTTCTCTAAGGTATTGGAGTCGATTAGGGCACAAGTTCCAGATGCTATGGTCTTTAATTTTATCAAATTGTATAGTGTTGATAGGACTACTTCAAATCATGTTAAGTTGAAATTTGTAGTTCCTACTAATTTCTATTGCGAGGAGATTGAGACAAAATATCTTGAAGTATTTCGTGAGAAGCTATTTGAGTATTTCCCGGATTGCTATGTTAATTATGTAATTGACGGTTCGTTCTTCAAATAGACTGAATGTACAGCATAGATACAAGATTGTACCTTCTGTATTATGAGAGCTGGAGTCTGTCAATATGTACTTTATAGCTGCCGCAAAATAATGATGTTTTTGATTTTGTAACAAAATCAAAAATCATAGAGAACCTTACAATTTGAATTATCAGTTATAACATTCTGTGTTTTTGTTTAGACTATATAGCTATGATAATAAAGAAGCCATTGATTCTTGAGGATGGTAGTTCTGTTCAGGCGATTAGTCCGGTCGTTGTTTCTGCGAGCAGATGCACCGACATACCGGCTTTCTATGCAGACTGGTTCTTCCATAGGCTTCAGGTAGGGTATTCCGTATGGACTAATCCGTTCAATGGAAAGAAGAGCTATGTATCTTACAATGCCACCAGGTTCATCGTTTTCTGGTCCAAGAACCCGTTACCATTACTTCCTTTTCTTGATATTCTCAGAAAGAAGAATATCGGGTGTTATATTCAGTTCACACTCAATGATTATGAAGATGAAAATTTGGAGCCGTATGTACCTTCTTTACTTCAGCGCATAGAAACATTTATTGAACTCTCCAAGTGCTTGGGAAAGGAGGCCGTCATTTGGAGGTTTGACCCATTGGTTCTTACACAAACCCTTACTGTAGAAAGGCTGCTGAGTAAGATTGAACGAATTGCAGAACGCCTGCATGGTTTCACGAATAAGTTGGTATTCAGCTATGCAGATATAGCTTCATATCGGAAAGTCAGGACAAATCTTTTGACTTCTGGTATTCCTTATAGGGAGTGGGATGAAGACCTGATGAATCAGTTCGCCTATGGTCTTTATGAATTGAACAGAAAACGAGGCTGGAATTTTGAACTTGCTACTTGCGGTGAGAATATTGATCTTAGTAATATTGGTATCAAGCACAACAGTTGTATAGATGCTAAACTTATTGCCAGGCTTGCATTTCAGGATGAAGATCTGATGAAATATCTTCCGGTCAGAATTCTAGAACCAGCAGACAGTGGGCTGTTTGGAGAACAGTTTTTACCGGACAAATCCTTTCTCTTGCCCGATGGTAGGCGTTTCATCTGTTCTCAAAAAAAAGATCCCGGACAAAGAAAGTCATGCGGCTGTATGACATCAAAGGACGTCGGTGAGTACAATACATGCCCTCATTCATGTGTATATTGTTATGCCAATTCATCCAAAGAAACTGCAATTCAAAATTGGAGACTGCACAACGCTAACCGGTTGGCTCCCACAATAACGGGGAAGTAACCGTTTTTGAGCCGGTAAGCTGTTTTACGTCCTTGCTTGTATCTATTTTGAAGCTTGGAAATACTTTTCAATTTCATTTACGGCTGTTTTTATATCCATCTTTTTTGCACAGCAGGAATATTTGTATCGGTCCAGATAAGAGTCATAATTTACCTGAACGGAAGATTTTATCCAGTCATCCGAAGAAAAGCTCAGTTTGCTTTTTATCTGCTTCTTTGTATCAAGCAGTTCTTTTCTTGTCACATTGTGCTTGTCGATAAACAGTTTCTCAAACAATCCACCTATATTGCTTAAGGCCCAGTTTAGATAATCTTCGTCCTTTTCTTTTAGTTCATCCGGTGTCAGTCCCTTATATTTCCCGAATGTTATTTTCCCATTATCATCCAGACAGTTCCATTTTAGGCTTTCTACGTCTTCGATAAGATTTTCTATCAGTTCCCAATTTCCGCAGCCACAGCATTCAATAGCAGTAGAAACCGTGTTACCGTTCTCTGGCTTGCCATCAAGAAGCCTGTAACCATACGCTTCTCCATATTGTCCTTTTGGCTTTACTTCTGTTACCATATATGAAAGATGAAACCATCCGTTTCTTCTTACTACAAATGGCGTTCCTTTACCCAGATATCTCCAGATATCAAAAATATTTTCACTGTTCATAATTAATAGGATTGATACACTTACTCACGGTCAGCATTGATGTAATAAGCAAAATCTTCTTCACTTAAATGCTCTTTCATCCATTCGTTCATGTTTTTATTGTTATGCTCGTTTACAAAATGAGTAAATGACAACACGGTTTTACATTGTTCAAATCCTCTCGATTTCATGATTCCGGCAATTTTAGAAGGTAGGCTGTTAAGCCATTCATCATAAAGAGCTGGCATTTTTTCACTGGCTTGTGACTCATTTGCCAACTGGTGGTAGATATAGGCTGCATTGCTGCAACGAAAAGATCTTGCATACTCTTCTCTTAATTCTTCAGGACAATTTCTCAGAATCTCTTCCTGTTTCCTTTGGCATTCAGAATTTGGGTGTTGCATGGTGGTTTTGATAAAATGTTATTTATGCAAAAATACGCATTATTTGGCGTAACCGCAAGGAAAGTCCCTATATTTCATTGTAATACCTTCAAATTGTTTATAGGGTGGGGGAGGGGCAGCTTGGTTATACATAACCTTGTGAATTATATGTAAATAGAAAAGAGCCTATTGATGTTGTTACTCGATTAATTATCGCTATTTTTATCCCCTCAAAGAATATGAAGGTAATCTAATTGTAGCACTGGTATAATATATCCAAGGTTAATACGATTAGTAATAGATATAAGTTATATTATTTGGATATGGATAATAAATACGGAGAACAATGTAGTAGTGACAATGCTTTTACCAGAAAAGCAAGGTTACTGCAGTCTATGTATCGGGTAGAGATAGGAGAGGAGGAAGGCGTTGGACCGACCAGATACTCACAACATCATTATGGCAATATGATTAGTGGGGGAGAGGTGTCCGGGAAAAACTTTCTTCTGAGAGAAACTTTCGAGTATGCCAAAGAAAGAGTCAATAATAAGAAAGATACAGAAACGATTGATGATTTCCGTCTGTTCAATAACCTGCTTTCAAGTATGCCAATGGCATTCAATCTGTTTCATCCCCTGATTTTATTACTTAAACATGATCCGGCCATGGTGACGTTGGCCGTTAGGTCAGTTTTTAAGAATCTCCCTGTATTTGAGGTGACGGAAATCGGACTGGAATTTATACCCTTACCGATAGAGAAATATACAAAAGACAGATCGGCCATGGATGCTTATATCAAGTTCCTGGATAATAAAGGTGACAGGCATTTGATTGCTGTTGAAACTAAATATACTGATGAACTTGGAGTGAACGAAGCCAGCCATTGTGAAGAACAGAAACAGATGCTTATTGATACCGGGCTGTTTGATTCAGAGTTTGAAGAACTTTTGTTGGAAGGCAAAGTCAAGCTGACACAGGTCTATAGGAACTTCTTACTTACAGAGCGGTATAGGATAGTCGAAGGTCTGAAAGATTCATTTTCAGTAGTACTTTCTCCCAAAGATCATCCATCAACCGGAGAGGAAATCAAATCAGTTGCGAGATACCTGAAACCGGAGTATGCTTACAAATTGAGAGCAGTAACACTGGAAGACTTTGCGGATACTATGATACAGTATCTGCCGGAGTATTATGCCCGGATTTATGAGAGATTCAAGGAGAGATACTTGGATTTTGATAAGGCAGTTTTGATTTTGTTACAAAATCAAAAACCAATTGCAAACACAAATTCATAGCCATTCAGATGTATATTTTTTGTACCACATTAATTATATAGGAATGTTTTATTTCAGCATGGATGTATATGTAGCAGAACCAAATATCGAGTTATTTTCATAAGCATATGCTTTGTTCTTTATTTTCAACTGCTATTTGCCATTTTATCTGTATTTCGAAGACTTATTTTTATAACCATATTTGGTTATTGAGCTTTTATTTTTTATTTTTGCATTGTAACCATTACACAAAACACCATGTACGAAGAATATATGAAATCTGAAAGAACCCCTGCAGGAAAAGTTTTGGAGCATATCTTGAAAAAAGCCAGATTGACTCAAAAACAACTCTCTGAAAAAGCTGGTATATATCCGCAGAGGATAAGTGATTTGATAAAAGGAACAAGAGCCTTTACCATCCAGCAGTCTTTTGATATTGAAAAGGCATTGGGGATAGGAATAGAAGGATATTTTTATAAAATACAGGCGAATTATCAAGTCTATGCTTATTTGACAGAAAAGGAACTTGCAAAACATCCCGATATTTCAAAGTTCAGTTCTGCATTGTTCTGGGATACAAGAATAGAAAAAATCAACTGGATAAGAAATAAGGAATGGGTTGTTCAGCGTGTATTCGAATATGGTAACAAACAGGAAATCGATGAAATAATCAGATTTTACGGCAAAGAAACAATAAAGACTATTCTGCAGGGCATTAATAGTAATTGGAAAAGAGAAACGAGGGAACGAAACTATAAAGAATTTGTTTTATGAAACTTCATTATGAAACAGTCTCACCACTGTTAATCAGTTGTTTGAAGAAAATATCAGAGTCAGATATTTTTAATGATTTCACTCTTGTTGGTGGAACATGATTGAGTCTTCAATTAGGTCACAGGTGTTTGGTAGATATTGACTTGGTTACCTCTATTGGGTATGGTAGCATGAATACTTCAGCTATTAAATCTTTCCTGCCTGAAAATTTTCCATATACAGAGAATTTGGAAACGTTTGATGAACCAACTTTAGGATATTCTGTTCGTATTGGTAATTCTTCTTACGAATGTATCAAGGTTGATTTCATTAAAATCTGAACGTTATCCATATGTCTGGTTAAATATTCTACTTCATCTTATCCCTGTTTTATATTACTGTGTTTCGATACCGCAAAAGTCTAAACCAATGTATGAAATGTCTAAAAATTTGGTTAAGTTATCCATTTTGGTTATCTTTAAGGGTCATTAATATAATTGGTTATGAAGAAGTTCCTGTCTATATTGCTTTCATGTGTTGTTATTAGTGGACTATCTGCACAAAATAATAAATCAGCAAATATGTCGGCATTGCTGGAAAACAAAATTTGGAAGGTACAAGCTCCAAAAGGCAAGCAATATGCTATGGAGTTGGAATTTCGTGATGCAGGATTGAGAAAGACTTTTTTATCTGATGAGAAGAAAACAGAAACATTTTATTCGTATTCTTTATGTGGAGATACAATCAAGGTTTTTGAGTCAAGGAAAAAGTATATCATTCAAGAACTGACAGACAGCACTTTGGTTTTCCAATATCTGCCGGATAGCTTGACGAGGGGAGTCGGCTCTGTCAAATGTGTAACAGACAACAGTATTGAAGGACAGCGTAAGAACGAAGAACGGCTGGACAGTATCTGGCGTAAAGAGGAAATTTGGAACATGGGTGTTACAATGATAACCGGAGAACCTGTTAAAGATTTATCCACGATAGAACCTCCACGATGGGCTGTTTGGGATTATGATCTGACAAAATACTATGTTGCCAAGATGAAATACCCGGAAGAATTGCTGAAAAAGAATATAGCAGGTTTTTCCGTAGTGATGTTTTCCATTGATACTTTGGGATTGCCACGCAGTATCAATATTTTGACAACCAAGCATAAAGACTTCGACAAAGAAGTCATCAGACTGACCAAGGATCTTCCACACTGTCTGCCATGTCTGGATAAGAATGGGAAGCGGATGGAATGTCTATACACAGTATATGTTCCATTCCTGCCACAACACTATAGAGACAGAGTAAAGAATGACAGTATTTGGGAAGAAGAGCTGAAACATAGCCTTGTGGAATGGGAATCACCATCTCGTTTCCAGGATGGAAATCCCAATACTATACAAAATTATATAGACGAAAGACTTGTGTATGACCCTAGTTTGTTAGGTAATAAAGAACAGACAAGAGGACTGTATAGAGTAAAAATAAATTCGTATGGAGAAGTATCCGAAGTTGATGTTTTCCGTAGCTGTGGCATACAGGAGTGGGATCTGCAAGTAATGGATATTATCAAAGGTATGCCCAGATGGACACCTGCCATCAGTTATTATGGCAAAAGCAAATTCCGGGAGTCTGAATGGGCTATGAACGTATATTTCAGGAAGACAAAAGGCAAACTGTTTGCCCATACATTTGAGGAAAATCTTGAAACAGGTGTTCCCGTATGCTTTCTTAATGAGCAGGGCGATACCATTGTGCCATTCGGCAAGTACAAATTCTGTCAAATCAATCTCGTCAAGAATTTAGTTTTCGCTTACGAAAACAAACAAGACGCACGGATTGTCTGCTTGAACGGTCAAGGCAAAGAACTGTTCTACGTCTTCCAGTATGACAACGGACCGGATAAACTTCGGGAAGGACTGTTTCGTATAACGGATGAAAACGGACTGATTGGCTTCGCTGATTCTTTAGGGAATATAGTTATAAAGCCCCAATTCAGATTTGCCTTTCCTTTTGAGAATGGCAAGGCAAAGGTTACACTTTCAGGAGAAAGTAAGGTTGTTCCTGGTTCTAAAGATGAAAAACATCACTGGGATAGTCTCGACTGGTATTATATAGATACGAATGGCAAAATTTTAAATGAGTGAATGTATGAAGAAATTGTTTTATTTATTCATCTTTTTGTCCGTTTGGTCGCTGAAACTGAATGCACAGGATATTGATTTTCCTCTTTCAATATAGTAAAGAAAAAATATTCCATGCTGATTCGTTTTGAAATCATAGATTGAATTAGAGCGGACGAAAAAGCTATAGTCTTTTTACGTCCGTTTTGTTTTATTTTATTTGCATGAATAGGGGCATATTACAGTATGCGCTCCAAATGCAGTGTATAGCCATAACATTTGTAATGATGATTACGTTCTCAAATTCCAGACATCATGCTGTGTGTACTGCAGAAATGAATACCATGCGCAAGCACTTAAGTCATTATGTAGGTCGGTAATCCGAATAATCAAACTTTATCAAAAAAAATCTCTTTATCACAAAAGTAGATTTTAATAGCTAACCACCATAGATATGGAGCAAATGTTTTAATCTCGCCTAATTCACACAGGCCATGAGCAATTTTATTTCTAAAATTACAATCAGCACCAGTATTGAAAAAGTAACTAAATTCGTCAAATAATTTTTCTTTTAAATAAGGTCTCAGATAGTCTAATACTCTGCCAATTGGAGGTTCATCCTGATGTTCCTCATTTTCCAATTTAGTAAGACTTCCCATATAGAATTCCGCTTTTTGTAATAAAGCATACTCTATTTGAGGCATCAAGATATGTACGGATGCTATATAATTGTCATTCATCATTTCTATTATTCCTTTTGCCCATAATACCCTACGGTTGAATGGAATAAAACTTGCACAGCACTGAGAAATAATTGCATCGCCTATCTCATCATGAATTGATGTCTTGTGATGTTCAAAAAAATTTTTCAAATAAGAATTTATGATAGCAATACGCTGTTGTCTCAAAATCTGGTGTGTGTAAATGTCTAATGATGTTTCAGGGTCAGCCGTTCCTGTTATCTGTCCTTTATTCCCTAAAACAGCAGAGCCGAAAAGTTCCATTACTGATGATCTTTTCGACCTTATATTATCTTTTAAAACGGTGTAAACATTCTTGTCAACAAAAGGAAGCCTTTTTAAAGCAGATAATAATTCGAATGGTGATTTCAAAGGATGCTTGTTCAACATATCTTCTAATTGTTTATTAAATTCTTGATTTGCAGGAACCGGTATTCTAATACCATTTTTCTTAACTATGGAAACCATATTCTCCTGTTCTTTTATCAACTTACATTTTATACGTTTAAAGTCATCAGGATATATGTTCTTAACTTTAAATATCTCATCATAGGCACATTTTGCTTTATCTTCTACACCCAAATTAATAACATTTTCCTGTTTACTTGCATTAAGGTAATCAACTTCCTTTTCAAAAGAACACGCACAATATCGATGTAAATCTGTTTCAGTGATAGAACCTAATATACTAAGAGCTTCACAGCAGCTTCTTTCTTCCATTCTATAAGCAGGATCATTAGGACTTTCAGCTTTTAAAAGTAGCTCTTTTATTATATCCTTTATCACAGTAAGTTCTTCTGCTTTATAAGATTTGAGAAGAGCCATACAAATTCTCGGTAACCAATTTACATATTCAAAAGATTTTAAGCGAAGACTTATTTCATTTACAAACTCCAAATTCTTAATAGCCTTGATGGAACGAACAGTTATGGAACGTATTAAGTAGTCAGGAGAATGTTTTCTATCATACAGCTTTAAATAAGTAAGTGACGCATCTATCTGTGGTTGCCTTCTATCGATATTTTTTTGCTGTTGTAGAATGTCTAAACAAAATGCTCGAACCTGAATATTGTCATTATTTTCCAATGAGTTATCTCTAATTATAGATATGTCATCTTCATTGGGTTTAAAATCTGCAATATATAATCTTCTTTCATTTTCGGTTTGAAATAGCTCGCAATTAAGGAGTCTATGGAGAAAAGTGAATACAGCTTCGTTTGGTGTACCCCTAGATGTGAGATACTGACTGCAAATATATGATGACAACTTTATTCCGTATAAATTATCAGGTATATTAATCATATTATCAATCTTAATTTTTTAGATATACTCTTTTCCAATAATGCTTCAATATAATTAAACTCGTAATAATTGTTTGTTCTATTTTGATTTTGTGACAAAATCAAAAAATGAAGTATTTCTTTATGTGGCGTAGGAATGGGGTGGGTTCCTTGTCGATAGAGTAGGGGTTTCCCCATTTTGATATTCCGGACACGGATTCCGCGTATGTGATGTACAGGCGTTTCTTTGCCCTGGTCATGGCTACATAGAACAGCCTTGCGGATTCTCTGATTTCTTCCGGAGTCTTCTTATCAAAGAACGGATAAACACCATCAGATGCCTCGAAGATGATCACGTTCTCAAACTCGAGGCCTTTTGCCTTGTGGACTGTAGAGACGAACACCTTTTCTGTTATACATGAGCTGTCACACAGGTCAGCCTCTCGATAGGTCGTTATATCGAGAAGGTGGGCTGAAAGCTGCTCCTTCAGGCTCGGAGTCTTCTCCGGGGAGATAACATCGTTACGGAGGAAGCTGAAGATGTACTGCATCTTCGGGTTCGCTGTTATCCAGTCTTTCTGTATGAATGTGCCGTACAGTTGCTCCAGCTCGTCAACAAGCAGAGGAGATTCAAACGACCTCTGGTAGAGACGGCTGAGTGTACCATGATAGATGTCGGCATAGGCTCTGCGGAACAGCTCGGCCACGGCAGAGTTGTTCTGAAGGCAGTCGGTATGCTGCTGCATGTTGGCAGCAAAGATACCCAGGAAGTGGTCAAGCACAGACAAGGTAGCGATAACATCATCATCAGCCAGATGGGAGTTCTCTCCTTCGAGGCCAAAGACCTCCAGCAGGGATTTGAGCTTGTAGGACTTCAGGCGGGGGGCCATGATACGTGCCACCCTGAGGGTATCGAAATAGAGAGGATGAACAGTAGGGAAAGAGAAGTCACCGCAATCCCTACGGAGATTGTAGTCAAGGATATTGCAGTCATATTCGACATTCTGGCCGATAAGGGTATAGTTACCCACGAAGTCCATAAACGCACACAAACCGGTCTTACGGTCAACCTTTTCCGCACGTTCATATTCCTGAAGAAGAGGGTTAACGATGCCTCCGAGCATGGCTGGTATCGGCTTGTCTGTGTGAAGGATGATGTTGAAGCGGTCGGTAATCTTCCCGGCATTCACCTTGATGGCCGCAATCTGCACGATATCGTCCTCAAAGACATTCAAGCCTGTAGTTTCCGTATCAAAGATGACGTATTCGCCCTGGCAGCATCTGTAAAGCTCCAGCATGTATGAGCTGCGCGTGTAGTTGAGAAAATCAGACGGCAGCAGGTAGTTATCACGGAGATACTTGACGAAGCGGTGAGCCTCGGCATCTTCATTGAAGATACCTGTCCCGGTCAGGATCTTTGACCAAGCCATCATATTGGAGTCCAAGTACACCACCTGCAGATGGGCAAAAAGCAGCTGAGCCTGACGGGTAGTGAAAAGGTCTGTTCCGGAAATCTTGAAGTGGGGGATATTGCGGTCGGAGAGTTCACGGGATATCTGGTCGGCATCCTTGTTCCAGGGCACAAGAACAGCCACCCTTTCAGCAGGATACAAGGTACAGAATTTACCAACACTTTCAGCCACAAGCCTAACTTCAGCGTCCTTTTCGGGAGCGGACATGATGCAGAGAGAATCCTGTCCGGCTTCAATAAGATTGTTCGTCTTGGGCAGGAAATGAGGGTCAACATCAAGCTCCATGTTGGCGTATGTATTGAAGACATCCAAGAGATATTTCGGGGAACGGTAGTTGAAATACAGGCGGTGCATGTTCTCTCCACAGCGTTCACGCAACCATTCAAGCGTTGCGAGCTTAGCACCTATGAATGAGAAGATTGCCTGCTGCTCGTCACCGAGATAAATGGTCACGTTTTCCTTAGAATGGTCAGTAAACAGGTCGATAATTCCGAACTGAAAAGGGGAGAGGTCCTGAACCTCGTCAATCTGAATCCAGGAGTATTTCTTCAGCCTGTCCTGATGCTGAGAAGCGTGGATATAGGTCAGGATAAGCAGGTCATCAAAGTCAACCAGATTCCTTTCTTCCTTGTACTGTTGGTATTTTCTTGCAAACTTGAACTGCTGGAGGCAGTCATCCAAGTACTTAGACGGCTGACCGGAAGTATCTACTTTCGGAAAAACAGTACCGTTGTATAGACCGGCAAAGTTCTCCATCGTGTAATCAAGGGACACCAGCTTGAACAGCGTCTTATAATCAAACGTGCGGAACAGGTCGGTGTGCATCAGGAACTCTTTAGGGCATCCGCTGGCAATCATATATCCAAGGTGCTGCAACTTGATGGCATTGGTAAGAACACGATTGTAGCCACTGCCGGCATAGGAACCTTCTTTCCAGCCGAAAATGGAAGCCATAATGGACAAAGATTCCTGTTCGTCTATGACGGTCGCATCACGTGCTACCACATTGTTGTCAAAGAGGTAGTGCGAACAGAAACGGTGTACGTTTCCGACAAACAGACTCATTTCTCCTGAAGACTGAAGCCTTTCGAGTATTCGGGAACGCATACCTCTGGCCGCCCTGTTAGTGAAAGTCAGGCAGAGCATGTCATCCAGCGACACACCGCATGAGAGGGCACGAACCACCCTTTCGGCAAGGATATCCGTCTTGCCGCATCCCGGAGGAGCCAGAACCAGGTGATAACCGCTGTCGAGGGTAATCACTTTTTTCTGGAACTCGTCATTCTCATACTTCCTGTCGAAGGTATATGCCGGGTATTCGTAGAGAGGGTAGTTACCTGGAGTAGGGATGCTACCATCTTGGGTATGGGGTGTGTCGGTTGACTTATGCATTAGATTCTTCGTATTTCTATATCTTTATCTTTTCTTACCTAAAAATTCTTTTTTACCAAAGTCTGCTAGAAGTTCTAAAAGAGTTATTGTTCTGTTGATTTGATAGTCATTAGTCTTTCTTCTCAGAATCTGATCTTCATCTTCTTTTAGCCACTCTGCATATAAATCAACAATTGATAAGACATATTCCTTCATTGCAACGGGTACCCTTACTGTAGTCGTTGCCATGCCTGTATCTAACTTTCTTCCTGAACCATCTCGTTTTCCGCCTCTATTATCATGAGATGCATTTTTTTCTTTCAATTCATTCTTGAAATCGATGATTCTTTTCAAATGATATAACTCGAATTCCAGTCTCTTATATATTACAAATTGTTCTTCGTTGACTTCTTCAAGACCTAATTGTGACGAAACCTTATTGTCATCAAGAATTTTTTGCATTTCATCTTTGAGCTGCCTGGCTCTTATCTCATATTTGTGCATATTATTGATTTTTGTTTTACAAATATAGTATTTTATTTTTGATTTTGTAACAAAATCAAATGTTTATTCTATTATATCTTCTTATAAAATATGGGCTTATTGTTTATTCATAATTCATAAAGAAAAAGCGGTTAAGAAGAACTTAACCGCTTTAGACATTCACACATTCTGTCAACAGCAATCCCAGAATCGTCATTTTAAATTGTAAATATCTGATATTAAATTGAATATTTATAATATAAAGCAACTTCCATTCTCCAAATTTGTATCCATAATCAGCTGTGAATATCGAACAGTATTACTAATTTAAGCATTCTCATGGGTAAATAGGTTGGGGATATTTTTGTCCTGGGGGACATGCTGGACATGCGCTATTAAACATAATTATTATTATATCACAAAAGGAGAGATACGTTTTAGGGTGTAAAATTAGTCTAAATCCGGCTTATTTTTCACAATAATGTGAGAACAAAATCTGCTTTTTACCACAGTTAATTACAGAGCTACCACAGACATTCACATAGTTTAACATCTTAAATTTTGTATATAGTTGATTTATAGGATTTTATTTTTCTTATTCGACGACTCCAACCACAAATCAACCACATTGTTCTACGTGGTGATATTTATAACTTTGTCAAGGCATGAAGCATCATTATTGCTTTGTCTTCAAATTAACAATTAAAATATCGTAGATTCTATGGCAAAAGATTTATTGACTACAGTGGAAGCTGCAGAATATTTGGGATTGAAGAAATCATATCTGCACAAACTTATGATGAAAAAGGAAATTCCATATTATAAACCACATGGAAAGCTCTGTTTCTTTGACCGCAATGAACTTGATCAATGGCTACGGAATATTCACATAGTTCCTTGTACTGAAAAAAATCAGGCAGAATAGCCGTATAAAAATTATGCAGAGTCAACTATTACCAGTTGCTCTGCATAATTACATTACATTTTCAAACCGTTTGCCTGCTCTTTACTCTGTTCATGGTTCAGATAAGCCGCAAAGTATTTTATGGCAAGCATCATTTCTGAGATTTCTCCCTTTTCATAGTCATCTTTGTCTTTTCCCGTAAGACGTTCACTGATTACCGGTTCTTCGTCAATCTCGCCGCCAATCCATTTGTCTTCGTTTTCTCCACGTCTATCTATATGGATATCAGTTATTCGGCTGAGTTTTTGGGCAAGATTTTCAAGTTGTTCTTCACTATAACTTTGGTTGACTATGTTCCCTTTAGAATCTGTACGCGAAATATTCAGAGTATTGTTATTCGACAGAGTATAATCCCAGATTGGTGTAAGAAGAACTTTTCCTTCTTTATCCCTCACTCCCCATTTATCATCTCTGTTAAACAAATACAGCTCCATGGTGAGTGGGATTTCTTTTCTCTCATTCTCTGTTTTTTCCTCTGGAACTTTTGCACTGGTGTTCAGACTGTTAATATATTCATCCAGCTTCTGATTCGTATTTTCTTTTATTACTCTGGGTGGATATATTCTGTCTTTTATATCCAGCAACGTATCGATATTGTCCAGTTTCAGCAGCTTGGGGCTAATCAAGCTTTGTGCTAACAAATCTTTATCAGCTTTTAGTTCCAGTTTTGGCGATCTCAAATCATCTCCGGGGAAATACGAATATACAGCTTCCGCTTCACCGTCTATTAAGAGGTTTCTTTGTACTGCACCAGCTTCATTGAGCTTTATCACATCACCTACAGGTTTGATTCTTCCGAATGAGTCAATGTTCTTACCTTCAGACAGCAGTCTTTCCTTCAGCTCTCCGTCTATGCCGGACTTTACATTGTTTATGTCTGTAAATGGATAGAATATGTCCGCCTTATGGTCCAGTACAGCGTACATTTTACCTTTTTCCGTTTCTGCTACGACAATGTGATATCCGCTATTACCGGATACAAATCCCAAATCCCACTTAATGTCACCCTCCAGGCCTTGTTCTTTTAACCAGTTCTGGTCATTCCGTCTTGTCTCAAAGACTTTGGAGAATTCATTATGTGCAAGCAATCCTTGTTCTATCAGCCTTTGCCCGTTATAGATGTTCGAGATATCGGTAATTTTAGATACTGTTTCTGCGTCAATATTGCTATATATTATTTCAGCTATCTTGTCACTGTCGTTACAATTTACTATAATGGAGTTTCCTGTTCCGCTTGATACCTCTATCGGAATATTTGAGCCTGAACTGTATATGTTGTCCGTTAGAATCTTAATCAAAGCCTCTTTCGATTCATTGTCAGTAGTCGTGATTTCGACTTTGGCATCTTCTGGTATTCTGGTTACAGGAAGCAGCTCCTGCTTGGTTTTATTACTGTTTTCGTTACTCAGCTTCAGGTTCATTTTCTCAATCTGCTCATTCAGCAAGGCTGTGGCTTTCTTCACGTCGCCGAGAACGGTCTTCAGAAATTCCGGCGAAGCCTTCAGACTCTCCAGCCAGCTTTTCAGGTAGCTGCAGCTGTCTTCCTTTATCGTTTTTGTCAGACCATATTTCTGCATTATCAATGCACTGCCAAGTTCGGCCACAAGTTCCTCTTTGGCATATTCCTTTGACCCGAAGTACGATCCCTCTACAAATCTGTCAAGTCTGTCTTTCGAACCGGTTGAGTGTACCATTTCATGGAACGCCGTACCATAGAAATTTTCTGCTTTGTAGAATTGCTGCTTTTCCGGCAATACTATTTCATCCTTTGATATGGAATAATATGCTTCATCCTGATGCCGTATCTTGATCGGACACAGCCATTCATTGTTTTTTATCATTTCATCTATAGCCGGGAAGCTGTAGGCATCAGGCGATATCTCAGGCGGAATGAGGTTGTTTTGCGCTTTCAGCTTATTGTACAGTTCCGGCCGTACCTCTTTCATGTTGCTCTGGTCCACATTGAATACATTATATACCTGCAGTTTCGGATATACATTGTATTCTTTCTGTTCTTCATTGGAGAGCTGCTTGTAGTCATCATATTTGATTTTTTCTTTTGTCTCTTTATTGATGACAGTGAAGGTCGTGAGGAATACAGGAAAACTCTTTTCACCTTTCAGTATCATTACGGAAGGCAGTTTATTGCCTTCCGCATCTGTCAGAGGTTTCCTTTCGCTGAGTTTCCCTTTTGTATAGTTCAGACTCTCCATGGAGTTGAATGTCATGTAAACAGGCATTTTATAACCTTGTTTTTCACTGTGCAGCATTAACATAAGGGCGTTCATCCCGTTATAGTCCCTTCCGTTCAGATTACGTGGCCATTGCATGGCATTTTCACTGAACCACGGCTTTTTCCAGTCTTCATTGATTGATTTGATTTTTTCAATTATGAGTTCTGCGAATTTATCCAAGGCACGGTCTTCTGCACTTCCTCCTTCTTTGGGAACATATTTCTTTTTTCTGTCAGTAGCCATGCTTATCCCTCCTTATTATTCTTCTGCCATGGTGACAAATATTTCACGAAGCACGTCAGGCTGATTTTCCCTTTGTACATTTCAGCCTTTATTTCCCCAGTTAGATGTATGGCTGCCCCTTTTTTTACGAAATCTTCTTTTTCCTCACCGAATCTGATACATTTTACCCATGTGAACTCTCTTTCTTTGCCGTTCAGTTCACTGCTGTAAGCCGAAAATCTCAGATATTTCTTTCCTTTTTGTGAGTCACAGATCTTGGCTTCATCGCCTATTTTGCCATATACCTCAAGTTCTCCTTTGATACCTTCTTTCGAGTCATTATCCGCCTGGCTCAGGTCGTCTGGCGTAAGGAAGATGTAAGTTTCATTTTTGTACTTTCTCAGAAACAGTTTGCCATTTACTTCTACAAGATTGCCGGTACGGAATTTTTTTAATTCAGGTGATGCTTCACCTTTCTGTCGGATTTGGATGATGCATTGGGAGCTTTTGTTCCCTTCGGGGAGATTTACCTTGATAGTTACGCTGGTTACCTTTTCTCCCTTCTTGTTTGTTGAAGTGGTAGCGGTACGGTCTATACGTCCGCATACAGTTACATTTCCTGTAATCATAATCTGAATTTTTTTAATGGTTATTAGCCTGGTTCTGCATGAAAGCACACAGTTACAGACCATATCCTGCCAGATACATGATACGGGAAAAAAACTTCCTTTCTATTATTTTGAACGTCAAGTGCAAAAATACTATTTTTATACGAAAGTCAAGCAATCTCAAGCCTATTTTTACCAATCATTTGTTGTTCACAACCAATTCATTCAGCCCTTTTTTATTCATCAGTCTTTCCTTCTTTATGTTTTCCCTTCGGTTCAGTTCCGACCTCTGTTGTTATTCCTTCCATGGAGCCGTTTTAGTTTTAAGGGTGCAAATTTAGTTTGTCGTGCCTGATTCCTCGGCTTTGAAATGCATTTCATCCTAAATTCTTCCTTGCTGAGCAAGTGTAATTTGGGATGAAAAAGCCTCTGAATGGGCTGTCCGACAATCATTTGTTGCACCATAAAACTCAATAACGGTTCCGTTGAAAAGGAATCGAATAGAGGGAATTAAATAATTATTAACAGTATAATCATCTTAATTATGGAAGTGAACGAAGACATCAGAGAATCAAAGGAGTTCCGCCAAGCAAAGGATTTGGAGAAAGCACTCAACAGTTTCAGTTTCAACCCGGCTCGTTTTGCAGCTGCCATACCGTCCATGCACCCTACTTTGCAGCAGAGTTTCTACAGACTCATACGTGAGTGTCTCAAAGTTATGGCTGACGATACCCGTCGTTATGATGAACGTAATCAGGCGTCACACGAGGAAGCGAAAAGTATTATGGAGTTCCTGACAAGCAATGGTCGTAACATCCCTTTTATTTAATCAATATTGTTATGAAGACAACAGAATATGTTTTTAATGGTCAGACTTATGTCTGCCGTATTGTTCTTTCCAATGAGGGCGAAGAACTTATTATCGGTTCTACATCTCTTCTTGATGCAATTCAGCCGGGAGATTTTGAGGACGAGAACGAAGGCTTTGCCAATGAGGATGCAGAGAAGATTTATGATGAGATTTTCTTCTTTACCGATGCAGAGACGCTTGCTTTACCGGATGAGCAGTTGATTGAGGAATTGAAGGCGGACAATCCGGATTGGTTTTAATAATATATTTTTTGTGCTATGGATAAAGATTATGTTCTTCAGATTGCGGAGACAATACGCAGACAGTTGGTGAGTTTGACAGAGTTTCCTGTGCTTTTGTCATGGGGTATCACAGAGTTTGTCGGTACGGTTTTCAAAGATTTGCCGGCACTTAGATTTCACGTGAACGGTCGGCTTTTCAAGGGGTTTGTTATCATTTGCCTCAATGGTTCTGATTACTACGAAGTATATCTTCAGAATGGAGAAGGTACGAGATGTATCAACGACGAAGTATGTTTTAATGAACTCGGAGAAGTGATCGACCGGGAAATCGAAAGAGGAACGGACAAGGCAGAGTACGATAAATTCTGTTCGGAACAGTTCAGCCAATTATTGAAGTGATATTTGCTGGCGTTGGTCAATACAACCTGTATATTATATATGGGTTGTATTGATTTATACATTCATGTCATTCTTCACCTTTTATAGAGAACTATGGTTATAGTGTCTGTGTGCTTTTTATATTTGATATTGTGGCTTTATATCCCATTTTCTATATATTTGTACCATGTTCATTATCAAACAAATATGAAACCACTTACACCCCATAGCCATAAATGCAATTATCATGTCCCAAAGTTATTGTCAGCCGTCCTCTCATTGGTTGTTCTCGTTTTAGTCCTCAGATATGATATCAAGGGTGAGCCTCTTATACTCATACTGTCTCTTACGTCGGCTGTTATACTTTTGTTTTTTACCCTTTTTTATTGGCGTTTCAAGGCTTCCGAAGCCCTGTTCTACTATGCTCTTTCACTACCTGATATGCCTGACCGTGCAAGGGTATCCATGCAAGCAGTGTGGGCCGGTAACCCGAAGGCTATATGGGTGTATGCATTTTCATGTCCCGATGTATTCGATGCCTACCGTCCTCTCACTGTATTTCGGATTGCAGACATAAACTGTGTTTTCTTCGATTATTATTTCCCGTCCCGGTTTCACAATCTCATATCATATTCCCAGTGGCAGTTTGCCCGTACTATCTATTATTTCAAGGAAGGAAAGGATGTTTGTGGCCCTATGTTTGTACGTGCCTGCAGAGTACTCCCACCTGTATCCGACTTTACCTTTATGTTTATGCCATGTAGTAGCGAGAGACGTTATTATGTGCGTTTTTCAGCTCTCTCAGATTATTTGACGCACTGTTTCCAGGCAGAGTCTGGTATTGATTTTATTATATACACAGGTACCAGAGAGTCAAAACACACGTCTTCTTCACGTTCTGATATAGACTCTTCATCCAATTATATTATCAATGCCGAAGCCGTGTCAGGCCGCAATGTGATTATTGTTGATGATCTTCTTACTACTGGCGAGAGTCTTAAGGATTATGCCAGAAATCTTACATCTGCCGGGGCTACTGTTCTTGGTGCGGTTTTCCTTGGCAAGACATTTTCTTTACCTTCACGGCATACTGTATTCCTCAAAATGTTTTTCCGCTCTTTGTTCCGTGTACGGTAGCTCACTTTTATAGCCGGGTGAACGCTTTCGTTTCTGTTCCTGTTATACAACCCTGTTTTGTTTTCCGTATTATTCCCATACCGTTTGTCTTTAACTGATGCAAAGGTATGCCATTGTACTTGATTCTCCACTTTAAATGGCATTTGCCGTTGAATCTTCCTCCTTTGGAGAGTATTCAGCGGCAAAAAGTGGAGCATTAAGTCTTTCCAATGGCAAAAGAAGGCATCCGTAAATCCGAAACGGTATAGGAAATGAATCCATAACCGTAGGGAAATAAACTATTTGTATATGAAAACAAGAAGATTTGCTTTTTTCAAACGTCTGATAGACAAGATAACCAAGAGTCCGTCCAACAACATGGAGTTCATTTATTATGGACATCTTGTCGTACTCAGCAGTGGTACGACCGACTATGTATCGGCCACAGTATATGAGGATGAGTCCCGTTATTCCGGAGAGCTTGCGGATTTTTCTTTTGATTATTGGACTTACGAGCTTAACATTAATTCCGCTGTATCAGACAGGCTGGAGGAAATTATCATTCAGGCTTTCCGCTCCATTTATGGACGCCATCGTGTCAAGATATGTGAAGATGAATAAACTTTTAATTCTATCAATTATGAAACAGAACAGTGCAGAAAACTATGAACCGGTAAATGTCTTTCTGACTCCGGACAAAACCCCTATTGCTTATCAGAACAAGGTACAATGCCTTATGTCAAGTGGAATGACTGAGGCAGAAGCACGCAAACTTGCCCTTGAACCCATTGAACTCGAATTGTATTACGAGGTAGGCAGGGGCTTGTTTGCTGTCGAATCCGAGGCTGTTGAATCTTGTGAAATCTGCTCACCATATTCAGGTGAACCTCTCGAAGAGGAAACCGAAAGTTCAGATGAGACAAGCATAGGTTTTCAGATTATTATATCTGAAAGAACTTCAGTTGTCGATGTGGCTTTCCAGATCAATTCTACTGTCATTGATATGGTCAAGAAGCAGCTGCTTTCCTGGATACACCAGCATGGTGATACAGCACAATTCCCTCTTCGTAGTGATGGAGGCAATTTCTGTCTGAGTGTTCTGGCCGAAGAGTATTCAGATTTTTATTTTCAAACTATCACGTTGAAGGATGACATTTTCCATTTTACCGGTGTGAATGAAGACGGTTACGAAGTGTCCTTGGATGAAACAGAGTTGCCGGACAACGGCCTGCTGTATATATGTGACTTCTTGATAAACGGATATTATTAAGATGTTGTGTTCTATGAGTACAAGATTATGAATGACACCTATATTTGATTGTTTCTTCCTTGAATTAGTAGATTAATAAAAGACAAGTAGAATTTGATTACGTTACATAATCAAAATTCCACTTGTCTTTATTTTCTTGTTGCTTGTTAGTATATAATCTCTTCCCTTTTATAGGTTTAACAGTTTATAATCTATTTATTTCATCACTGCCAGCTCCTGTTCCCTTATACTTTGTCTTGAAATTGTTAAAATTCCAACTTACTGATAAAACGATTCTTCTTCCGTATGGATTTGTCGCTCTATTCGATACCAGATAATTTAGTATTTTAGTATCCTTTGTTTTACTCCAGTTAAATAGGTCTTCACCTCTAAGTGTAAGGTTTAAATTATCCGACAAGAATGATTTCTGTATGGATAACTCACTGTAGCCAAAACCTTTCATATAATATATACCACGGTTACCTTTTGTATTCCATTGTACATCAGCGCGCAATGTAAAATCTTTTGGTAAAGAAAATTCATTCTGAAGCGAGAACAGACCGTAAGGTTTGTTATAATCCAGTGGCTTTCCGAGATAATCCAAGGTTAAATACTGCTTATACACTCCAGCTGTGAGTGTAGGAGTCCAACATCCCCATGATGGAGAAGCTACAAGCATTGCGCCAATTTGCTGATATTTAGGTGCATTCGTTGTGAACCATACAGAAGAACCGTCTGCAACTTCCGATTGTTCTGCTGTTGTGTAGATATAATCCTTTATATATTGATAATTAAGACGAAGACTAATTACAGAGTACTTCATGTTAAAATCAACATCAAATATCTTTTGTGGTGCCAGATTGGGATTTCCTTTTTCCTGATGAAACTGGTTGTTATACTTGACTTTGTTGTTGAGTTGATCGAATGATGGACGTTGTAACCTGTTTGTGAAATTCAAGGAAAAGTCTAGTTTCTTGATTGGAAATGATAATGAGAGTGACGGTAGAAAATCGGAATAATCCTTTTCTCCTATAACCTTGCCAAAGTCAGTTGTCTTAGATTGTACAAACTCATATCGAACACCGGCTTCTCCCTGTACATTGCCTATGTTCATCTGGTATTGTACAAAAGCAGCATATTTGTGTTCTCTATTGTCATACACATCATCATCAACTTTTCCCTCAGGATTTCGAGAATTGCCACTTATCTTTACCATACTGTAATCAACTCCCCATTTCAGACTATGTTTATCATTGAAAAGATAGTCAAATACACCCCTTGCGGCATATACATGACTGCTATTTTCGCTGTATGTATTTGTCGTTTCAGTGCTGCCCTCCATATATGACGTTTCTTCAATCTGCTCATGACTGTCAAGCTTGTCATGTGCATAATCTGCATCTACCTGTATTGAGAGTTTCTCAATTGGTTTCAAATAATAATATAGACTTACATTGTCAAATCTAGAATTATCCTTCCCCAAAAGAGCATTACCGTTATTTGCAAAAAGTACATTATTTTCATACATCTTTATCCAGTCATTCTCAAAGTTGGATTGGGTTTTCAGATTGCTGTTATATCCGGTATATTGTATTCCTATACTATGCTTCTCACTAAAGTCATAATTTATTCCGGCTGAATAGGAATGATCATAACTAATGTCAGTATATTTGGATGATGAAACTTCATTATATTCTGCATTTTTTTCATAATTAGTTTGAGTAACATCATATTTAATGTCTTCTTTTGTACGGTCGAAACGGTACGAACCGAATAAATTAAGTTTATTCCATTGATAGCTGAGTGATATACCTTCATTGTGAGAGAATTGATTGGATTGGGCACCTTCTGCATCTACTTGTGCCATTAGTCCGTCATTTCTTCTTTTTTTTGTCGTAATCTTCACTACAGCTCGTGTGTCAGCATCATATCCTGCACCAGGATTTGATATAACTTCTACATTAAGAATATCTGTTGATTTAAGCATTAGCAATTCATTATCATTTCTCATTTTTTTGTTGTTGATGTAGATAACCGGACTTCCTTTACCAAAAACCTCATATTTGTCTTTGGTTGCTATGATACCTGGAATATGTTTCATCACCTCTTTGGCACTGCCGATATTTTTTAAAGAAGAATTGGCTATATCTGTTACTATACTACCTCCTTTGCTATAAACACGCAATCTGTTTGCTGTTACCATGACTTCAGATAGCGAGGTCGATTCTTCCTCTAGTTTTATATATCCTAAATTTAGATCTTTACCTTTACAAGTGATGTTCTGACTATAGTCTTTATAACCTAAATAAGAGAACCGTATAAGATAATTTCCTTTGTTAGTTCCGTCAATAGTAAATAATCCGTTATCATTAGAAATACTTCCTTTATGGAAAGTCGAATCAGGTAATGTTAATAATACAACATTAGCATAAGCTATTGGGTTGTTTGAACTATCTACAATATATCCTTGAATAGATTGTGCAAACAGATTGGTCAAAGATAATAATGTTATTAAAGTGCAAGCAAACTTTTTCATTTTTAATGATTTAGAGTTTTTACAAAGATTATACGGACAAAGATATTTAAATCTTTCGTTTATTTTTGATTAGTGAGTTACAATATAAATTTTATTATATCTAAACAGCAGATTTACAGTATAATACATATTTGGAATTATAAACAGTTTAGAAAAAATATGCTTATTTTTATAGCTTTTTTAAGCGTTGTTTTTTCAAAGATAGGTTTAAACAATCTGTAATAATTGAACCATGATGAATTTTTGATATGTATTTTTTGCAAACGTTTTCATAAAATTGATGTTATGTAAAATTAATTTACTGGAAGTTCTTAACTTATTATTTGTATATCTACTCAGTCAGTTATAGGATAATTTGAAATAAATAAAATTCAATCTAGCAGATATCACTCTCAACTTAGTTTTGACATTAATGAGATTGTGTTAGTCTTTGTGGTTTTAATTTGTGAAAAATTCCACTATATTTGTAGTAGCTTGAAAAAATTAAATTAGCTAATGCTCATAGTATCAATTAATTATGTCGTTTTGCTTTAAAATCTCATAAGAATCATATATCTAATTATTTAGAATACAAAGAAATAAGTATGAAATCAGTATTGGAATTTATATTATATTTTAGGTTTATTCGAGTTTTACTATTATTGAATATAGTCTTGTTATTTGCCTCTTATACATATGCTAATTTGCCGTTTAATGGAAATTATAAAATACACTTTTGTGACAGTTTAGATGTAAACAGAAATGAACTTTTTGCTCCCAAAAAGAACTTTTTCAGAGCGGCCGGTGAAGTTTTTGGTATGAATATGAGTCTTTGGGCATTTGACAGGTATGTTTTAAAAGGGCATTATGCATATATTTCTTTTGAAACTATTAAAGAGAATTTTAAACACGGATTTGAGTGGGATAATGACCACCTTAATACAAATATGTTTGCTCATCCATATAATGGCTCACTCTTTTTTAATGCAGGAAGATCTAATGGTTTTAACTTTTGGGAATCTGAGTTATTCGCTATATGTGGAAGTGCCATGTGGGAATTATTTATGGAGTGTGAGTATCCTTCTACAAATGATATTATTGCGACTCCAATTGGTGGAGCAGCATTAGGGGAAGTCTTTTACCGTACTTCTGATATGATTTTGGATGACCGTAGTTCTGGTTATGAACGTGTAGGGAGAGAGTTGGCGTCATTCGTGGTTTCTCCTATGCGTGGAATTACGAGACTTCTTACTGGCCAGTCATGGAAAAGGAGAACTACTTCGGGTAAAGAGTTTGTAAACGTTCCTTTTAATATGGACGTTTCATTGGGAACACGTGTCTTATTTTATCATGATAATTCTAGTATTACAAAAGTCGGTGCAAGTGCACGTATCAATATAGAGTATGGCGACCCTTTTGATGGTGACTCAAAGATACCGTATGAATATTTTTCATGTTTGGCTGAGTTTAATATAATGAAGTCTCAACCGTTATTAAGTCGGATTGAAATTATAGGAAGACTTTTGTCTAAAGAACTTATATCTAAAAGTAAGTGTGACTTATCTGTAGGTTTATATCAGCATTTTGATTTTTTTGATTCTGACACAATAAGCCAACATATACCTACTGTTTTAGAACCTTGTGTTGTCCCTTATAAACTAGGTACGCCAGCATCTGTTGGTATTGGGTCAATGTTTTCTTATCATAGTAATGATACTAAATTGAATATGTTTGCTCATTTTAATGGTATATTACTTGGAGGTATCTTAAGTGATTACTATCGTTATTACCATAGAAATTATAATTGGGCATCAGGATTTTCAATGAAATTAGGTGTAGATGGCCATTTTTTTCATGATAAGTTATCCTTTACATTAAAAAATCAGTTCTATAGACTTTATACAAGAGATACATGGGGGCTTAATGTTCATTGGTCTGAAACTCCAGGCGGTAAACCTGTAAATGTACAAGGGGATGATTCAGTAGGAAGTTTTTATCATTTTGAAGGTCAGATCAATTATAGAGTTTTAAAGAACTTGGCACTTTCTTCAAGAATTGATATCTATAGCAGAAGCACTCGTTATAGGGGAGGCCTACAATATGAAAACTCTTATGCTTCAGATTGGTATATTGATAGTAAACAGATGAGTACCCAGTTGATGTTGACCTATTCATTTTAATGTGCCAAATAGTTCTTTATAATAATGTTCCTGTAATGTCTTTTTGGATGTCTTATTTAAACAAGTACAGGTCACTAGGCTTTAAACGAATCAATGGATATCTTTGTAATTTAGGATATCCATTGATATAGCTTTTAATCTGATAAACAACTCCCTCTTACCTTTCCTGCAAATTCCTTACAGGGCTTGAATACAGCTACATTGTGTGAGGGTACTACAAATCCACAGTTGGCCTTAATGTTTCTGGCAATTTTACTTGCACGTTTTTTTGTAACGAAGCTGCCGAATCCTCTTATATAGATATTCTCTCCGCTTATCATAGTTTCTTTCATTTCTGCAATCAGTTCCTCCACGATGATTCGTACATCATCTCTTTTTTTGCCTGTTTTATGGGCTATTCTGGTCAAAAGTTCTTTCTTTCTCATATTTGTATTACATTTTTAGTTGTTCTCCTTCCCGATAGTTCTTCTGCATTTCCATTTCAAAATTCTGTCCTGCCTGTTTTGTCGCTATTATCTGCCCGAGTGTCGAGCTTACCAGTTTGCTTTTTTCCGAATCACTCATAGTTTCACTGGCAATAGCTCTGTTCAACGAGTTTAATTCTGCCTTGCTGAGTTCATGCTTAATACTATTGCCGTCTATCGTAGAAGTCAGGAATATCTTTCCGTTTTTCTCCAGTAGTATTTCGCTTTTTCCGTTTTGTGGCAATAGTTTGCTTATATCTATTTTCTTGTCAAGGACAGCATTGGTCGCAGATTCCATTTTTTCCTGAGTGGTCGTTTTGTTATCCAGTTGGTTGGCCATCACCATCAGCCCTGAATACAGAGCCATTATCATTTCCATTAACGGATCTCCTCCCATACCCAGACCAGAATCTTCCGAACTCAAGAGCTTTTTCATCCACTCCTCTGTGCTTAGGCCTGCCCCGGTTTTCAACGAGTCTTCTTTGTCGTACTTGCTTAGCAGGTTTTCCCCGTTGTACATTACCTCAGTCCTGATATTACCTTTTTCGGCTATTTCATACAGGTATGCCGTTGGGTCGATATTCCTTGCTTTCCCTTCCGGAGTTATCTGTTTGACATTCATATGCAGATGCTCTCCGTTTGTACGGGTACCGGTATTGCCGCTTATCCCGATGCTTTCTCCGGCGTTCACCCTTTCTCCCTCCTTTACGTTTATTTGGTCAAGATGCATGTATGTCACTTCCATTTTACCTCCGTCTTTTCTTTCGTAGGCTATGGTTACAGACCTTCCGCCTTCGGACATCGGATTATTGTTTACCGATGTTATCAACCCACCGTTTTCCGTTGCCAGTACGTCATCGTGATTCGTCCTTATATCCAGTCCGTTGTGCATCCTTTCTTCAGCTTTGTTCAGGGGATCTTCCCTTACACCAAAAGGAGATGTCACCAGCAGAAAATCGTTTCTTTTAATGGGGAAGGAATATGAGTTTTCATTTTTTGTTTCTTTCTCATCATTACGCGAACTCCCTGCAGATAGTCCTTTCCCATATCCGGCTTCCATGACTTCTTTGTCATACTTGTCCAGACCGTTCTTTTCTATTATGTTCTGCAGTATGTCCGAGTATCCTTTACCGGTTGCGTAACCGGCTTTTTCCAGTCCGTCACACCACCCTTTGTAGTCACCAGGTGACAGTGCAAAACATTCTTCGTATCTTGAGTTGTTCTTCAGAAATTCGGAATGATGTTCAAACGATTCCGCAACTGTCTTGTATGTGCAGAATTTCTCGTTTGGCCTGTCATCGGTATATGTCAGATAGCTGCCTCCGTTTTCCAGCCATTTTTCCGTACACTTTATCCCGAAATGGGCATTCCCCTTCTGTGCAAGCTCACTGTTACCGTTGCTGCTTTCCAGTATTCCCTGGGCAAGGGTTACCGATGCCGGGATACCATATTTTATCATCTGTTCCTTGGCATATTCAGCATATTTTTCAGCGTAATCCCTGTTTTTGCTCATATCATTCTTTTATTTTTTTCAGTTCTGTTTCCTTTTTTACCGTCTCATTCCTCTGTGTTCTTCTTCCTCTGGTACTTCTTCGGCTTTCTGTTCCTGTACAGATTCCTGATTTCTTTCCGGATGCAATATATCCTCAAAGAGTTTTACCGCCAGATTGTTTTTAAATTCTGTCTTGTCCGGTGCAAGCCACATATGTTGCCATTGCGCCATGCTTATTTCCCTTGGCTTTACTTCATCCATATCACTGAATGAAGCTGCGCACATCAGTTTGTTGTCTTTCGTCTTGTACAGATTTACTCGTTCTATTCTGCTCAGGTCATTGGCATCTGCCTTATAGTCAAAGATGTCTATTCCCAATCCCGGATTCACCTTTTGCATTGCATAGTATTTTCTTCCCAGTTCCATTCGGATACGTTCTGTATCCTGGTTGTTGCCTTGTTTGGAGGTTGAGAAGAACTGATTGATATCAGCCTTGTCCGGATGTATGCAGAATGGCTTCTCTCCTTTGGGCGCAATATACAGCAGCCACCTGTTCGAGTCATCCGTTATCATCCTGATTCTGTCAAACGAGATTTGTTTGCTCTGTTCAACTGCTTCAGTTGTATCAATAGGTCTTACATCGCACAGCTTCCATTGGCTCAGTTTTACTGCTGCTACTTTCTTTCCGTCAAAATATCCGTCGTCCGGTCTGAAGCTGGCTATACCTCCGGTGTTGAAGAACCTAACATATTCGGCACCTTGTTTTTTCAGTGCATGGGCTATCCTTTGTTTGGACATCGAAGGCAGTTCATTGTACTGCACTTTTGCGCCATACTGTTTTCTTTCCTCTGCACTCATTATTTCATCAGGAGTCAGCAGGAAGTTGTGGCTTTTTCCGTCACTGGTGATTACCTTTCCTCCGGCAAAGGCTCCTTCCGGCATCAGTACGTCGGCTCTTTTTTCTTTCGGGTCACTTATTACTACAAAGTCGTGAGTCTTTCTGTTAGGTATGTCCTTCAGGGCTTCGTATATTATATAGTTGCCTTTATGGGCCCATTCTTCCGGCTTATATCCTCTCGCGACTTCATCTATGTAGGATGCAATGCGCTGTGCTTCTGTGTATGCTGCATCTACTATTTCAGGGTCTTCATTTTTCGTCTGCTTCATCGCATGGTTGTATTGCTCATGATAATATTTCAGATCGAACTTTTCAAGGAACTTTTCCTTTTCCTCCGCATCCCTGAAGTTCCCGTCATGTATCAGCATCCCGTGATTTCGTATGATGTCTGCCAGTATAGCACTTTCCCGTGGTGATACTTTAGGTTTCTTCTTGTCTATCATTTCCTGGGTAGCCTGGCGGTTGACTTCTGAAAAGTAAGTTACTTTTTCGCCTCTTTCAGCTTTCCTTATCACATCCAGTGCATTGTTCAGGTCTGCTTCCACCGTGTCAATCATCTGCGGGTCTTCTCTCAGATCTCTGTTCCACCCGTCCACGAGCTGCAACGAGCTTTTCTGCAGTTTTGCCGGGAGTCCGAGTTCCAGCATCTTGATACCTGCGGCCAGTTCCACTATGAGTTCTTCCCTCTTCAGCGCATCTTGGGAAGGCGGTACCCCTCCTTTCATTACCATACCTTCTCGTGCGCAGCGTTGCTGGTGGCCTGTCGCTCTGACTATTTCTCTCATCATGTCCTGCACATAGTCGATATAGTGTGGATAGCTTTTCTTGTCCGGCAGATATACGGCATCCTTACCCGCATCATAGTGGGCAACAGGACTGCCGTCACTTCTCAGGGGAACGAGATTCTCCTTTATTGCTTTGGCAAAGTTGTTTACAACTATCCTGAGCTGCTTGTCTTCCGATTTCCCGTTACCTCTTTCCTGTTGGGTTCCATATCTTTTTATCAGCCGGTCATATTCTTCTGCATCCACCTGTGGCAGCAGGGTCTGGTCTATATTGAAGAGTACCCTTATTTCTCGGTTGTGTATTCCTTTGTATTGTTTTTTTTCTTCACTGTTCAGTTTCATATAGTCATCCCGTGAGATTTTGTCCTCCGGATTATGACGGTTTACATACTCTTTCCAGTTGTACCAGTTGAATGGGACGCCCCTTTCATTTCCTTTTACAGCTTCTCCTCTGCTTTTTGCTTCTGTAAAGGTGGTGAACAGATTGCTTTTATATCCGTTTCTGTCAGCAAACAGAGCCAGCGTAAGTGCGTTGAACGGGCTTACTTCCGGCCCTTTCGGATGAAATCTTGGATGTGGCCTTCCCATCATGTTTAACCAGAATCCGTCTGCTTTCGTTGCTGCAGACAGCGCATCGGTCAGGTATTCTACCTGTCTTTCAGCGGCTTTTATTTCTTGTTCGCTTTTAGGTGTCATAGTGTCTATCTTTTTATAATTATTGATATCATGTTATTCACTTCCTGCATTGGCAAGCCTGTAGGCCTTTCTTTTCCCTATATTTACATGTTCCAGCTTGCCTTCATCAACCAGTATTTCGAGTACCAGTTTTGCTGTCCCGAATCTTTTATGGATCACACGTTGGCACTGTGTTATTGTGAAGGCGTTCCAGTTTACTTCTTTCAGGTATTTTATCACAGTTTCCCCATATTTGATGCATTCAGGCTCCCTGTTTGTTTTAGTATCCTGTTCGCTCTCTGCCATTTCTTCTGTTTTCACCGGTGCAGCTTTATTGGCTTCCTCTTCGTCTATACGGCTTATTTCCGTTTTCAGTTTCTTCTGCATCAGTTCTATTTCCAGTTTCTTTTTCTGTTTTTCTGCAATGGCTATTTCCTGGTCAGCTCCCATACGCTGGGTTATCAGGTCAAGTCCGCTGGCCGTCTTTTTGGCGATTGCTTTCAGCGGCTTGCACAGCGCTTTCCACATATTGTATCCGCCTATTCTTATTTCATGTATCAGTCGCCTCTTTTTGCCGAGATTGACAAATACCAGCAGGGCAAAGGCTATATATAGGACAAATGCATGTATTATCAGCAGATATGGTGATATGCTGTACATTTCTTCCATGTATTTTATTCCACTTCCTGCCAGTGCAATCACTATGGCTATCAGCAACCAGTTTCTTTTCCAGAAACCGTCATGCTCAGTCTTGATTTTTTTCTTTTCTTTCATATTTTATCCGATTGTAATTCCTTTGTTTTCACGTTGTTGCTCATTTCTCTCATAGTTTTCCATTGCTTTGTTTTGCAGTGTATCACTCTTTCGTAGCACGGCGTTTGCCAGAGTATTCAGGGGGAGGGCACCGTTATAGTAGGCTTCGGCTGTATGTTCCGGCAACTTTATGGTACAAGGTACTTTGTCAATTGTCATGAACAGATAGCTTCCTTTTATCTGCGGGCTTTCTATTCTTCTGTTCAGTTCCTCCTCCTTGTAGGTCTTGTATCTTACTGCGGATTTTTCCTCTGTCTTTTGATTTTTCCCGAGAGCTTCCTGTCCGGCCTTGTTCAGCAGGTTCAGTCCGCCGCCGCCGACAAGTAGCATACGGAGCAGGGGATTTCTTACGAACATTCCGCATAGAATCGATGCTATGGGCAGAAGGTTTTCACTGATTTTCAGCGATTGGTTTTTACCCGTTATCATACCCCCCATTATGTCCGGAAGCATGGCGATGACATATCCCAGGTTATTCCATACTCCGCCAATCCCGTTCAGCCCGCTGCTCTTGAGCAGTCCGTTCCAGCTGTAAGGGAGGTCATCGTTACCCTTCTGTTGCACTTCTTCATCAAGAATGATGTTTTTGTCCTCTGTCATGGTATCTTTTCTGTCTTCGGTGCTGTTTGGCATGTTCTTGCTTTCCTTTTCTTTTATAGTCTTTTCTTCCAGGAATTCTTTTTCCTTCCCAGGTCTGATGATATATGGCATGTCTTCAGGTCTTTTTTCTTCGGACACTTTCTGTTCCTTCCATTTGTGTTCCTCAAATGTCTCTTTCATCCATTTCAGGTTTTCTTCCGGTATCAGATTCAGTCTCCCGCCCATTTTTTCATTTATGGCCTTGATATGCGGGTTATCATGTGGGAATATATTCCTGCCTTTATCTCTCAGCTCCTTCAACAGGTTTGTTTCTGCCCCGAAGACACCTTTGCTTATCGTATTTTCTGTATATTCGATGATGTCTTCTTCCTGTGTCTCCTTTTCGAGTATCATATTTGCTCCTATATCAATAGCAGCCATCGCTCCTACCCTGCTCCACGAACCCATACCTCCTGTTGCCATTGTGTCAAGACCGAAACCTATCAGATTCCCTGTCGTTTTTTCCATCTGACTTGGTGCGTATTCCTTTTCCGCTTTATCGCTTATTGTCTGGTCAAGTGATGTCCTCTTCAGCTGGGAACCCATTCCGAACAGACTGTTGTTGGCTGCTTTTCTCAGGATGTATTCTATCGAGGATTTCGGTATTTCATCCTTTACCAGTTTGTCTATCATCAGTTGCTCGATCCTGAACTCCATGTATGCTTCGGCGACGTCTCTCCCAAGAGCTTCACTCATCTTTTGATATCTCGGTTCACCTATGGCATTTTTTATCTCTTTCTGCCACTCACCTGACAACAGTTTCAGGTCTGTATCTATTTTTTCCGTTTGGGCTATTTCCTTACGGCACATTTCCAGAAAGTCTTCAGTCGTTTTGCTGTTCCATTCACCGGTGATTTGCAGATGCTCCAGCCCCTGACTGGTTGTACATCCTGGAGCCGAACCCATGGAACTCAATATCCCTTCCACGCTGGTCGAGTATTCTATCAGTTCTTCTTTTTGTGCTTCTTTCAGTTTGTTTTCTACAGACCGCATCACCGGCAATATCCTTGCGTCAAAATATTGCTGGGTACAGCTCTCCATTTCAGCAAGTCCTTGTATATGTTCATCATTCAGTACCATATCCTTTTTCTACAGATTGATTTGTTCTTGTTTTCTTTCATGTGTCGTTTCTCCGAGACTTTCAAGCAGCTGGTCTCTTGTCTGGGCTATTGCCTTATGATATACTTCCATCTGCTTAGGATAGTATTTTTCAAGCATCATGTCTTTTTCAACTTCGCCTGACATGAAACAGAAAGCTGTTTCTCTGGTTATTTCTACGGCAGCTTCACCTTCTTTTCTCATATTGAACCAGGCTTTTGTCCACCAGTGTATTCCTGCCTGATCTGGATATACCGTTACGAATCGAGGAATGTCGAAACTTTGCATTTCGATTTCCAGACCTTCAAGAGCATCGATTACTCCGTTGTTCTCCTCTGCATTCCTCAGTGCTTTTTTTTTTCGCTGTCACTGGTTCCCGAAAGGAAAATCTGCCTTTTCAGGGCGAGATACTGCATGAAGTCATCTATCAGCAGGTTCTGGACTTTTCCTGCTATCGGCACTGACCTTTCTCCTATTCCAAGCGGATTGCTCGCCGACGGTATTTTCTCAAAGAAATACTCCTTAAGCGTTGCTATGGTAAATATATTCCGCAGCGACTGTTCGACATTCTTGCCCACCTTGTAGCTCCCGTTTTGTACAGCTTCGATGTATTCCGGATAGTATCGCATCATGAGGTCTTCTATCTCAGTCTGACGTGCGTCATATTTTGTAGTTACGGGCAGGTCAATATAGGCTATCTCCTGACATTCTCCGTTCGCATCCCGGTTGTTCTGTACCATGTTGCTGAATAGCATGGTGATGAAGTCTCTCGGATCTATCTCTTCATCATTGAATTTCACTTCAAGGTGAAGCATATCCGAACTTACTCCGACCGGCTTTCCTGCAGTCAGTGATTGTCCCAGCCTTACATAGCAGTTGGACAGGTGGCCGTATTTCACCACATAGTTCCCGTACTGCATTATCAGGTACATGCCATGTCTCTTTTCTGTTCCCATTCCGGTAGCGGTACCGTCGGCCAGAGCCTTCAACAGGTATTTGTCGGTTTTCAGGTCAATGCCGTGGTGGAAGAATCTTTCGCCGTTCTGTGGGTGTACTTGTTCCCCATATCCGAGAGTCATCACTACATTTCCGTTTTTCTCTTCAAACGGCATACAGTATCCGCTTGCAGATTCCAGGTTCATCTCTTGAGAGTATTTCATTGTTGTCTGTAATTTATGTTTTAATGATTTTGTTTATTCTTATCTTTATCTGGACAGCGAATTACCCCGCTGCTGGTTTTCTTTTTCGAGTTCCGTCATTCCCTGATATATTTGCATGGGACTGTATCCTTCCTTCACAAGGTTGTCGTAAGTCTCTTTCTTAATCTCTATGGCCGGGAGTTCATTGCCTTTCTGGTCCCATGCCTTTACAAACACCCTGCTTGTGTCATCCTTGGGACTGTAAACCGAAGCCCTTGAGTATGCTTTTTCAGCCGTCTTTTCTGGGCTGCTTTTCCCCAGACTGTTATTCCCTATTATTGCCATTGCAAGCAGACCGCCGGCAATTTTCCCGAACCATCCGAATCGTCCGAATATCATTACTGCCGCACCTATAAGGCCTACAATACCCAGACCTGAGATTTTCCCTTTTCCCAGATTGGATACGAAGTCCCCTATCATGTTTCCGCCGTTACCGCTGAACATGTTTTGGAAGAAGCTGTTTATTCCTCCCAGACTTTCTCCGGCCTCGCTTACTTTATCTATCATTTTGTTGGCGCTGTCCTTCAGCTCTCCTACGTCACCTACAGCATCGCTCATGGCATTCACGGCTCTTTCTCCTACTATGGCCTCGCCTGTGATTCTTGCTATGGATTTGTCTGTAGTAAGCTTTTCCCATCCTATGTATCCTGCCGGTATGCCTATTGCCGCGGTCTTTACGCCTTTTATTGCACCGCCGATAGTGCGTTGTGGGTGTACGATAGGATATGTCACTACTTTTGCTATATTTTTCCAGTATCCCATAATTATTGTTGTTTTAATGTTTTTGTCTCTGTCAGAAAGCAAGTCTTCCTTTCCTTTTCCATTGTTCTATGCAGTCTTTTACGATGCTGGCCTTATCAGGATGCGGACGGTTCCCCTGATTGATGTCTGCCCATATTTCAGCAAAAGATGAATATTTTACCGACAGAGTTAGTCTCCTCAGGTCACGGTTCATTTTAGCCAGCTTGGGGCGTATGTTGAATACTATTTCGATGCGTTGCTTTTCTGTCATCTTAGTTTCTCCCATACAGCTTTTCCGTATATCGTTTACTATTTCCACACTGTTCAATAGCAGATTACGGTATATTTCATTTTTCCTCAGCGAGAGAGCTGTGGCAAAGGCTCCTTCCAGATGCCTGTCGAGGGCTTTACCCAGACTCTCCATATTTTTTGTTAGTTTCTCTATTTCTACATAGAATCCGTATATCTGTCCGGCATAGCAGACAATATCTTTGAACGAATCCAGATAGTCATTGTATAGTCGTTGTATCTCGGTTGTTGTTTCCATTTCCTCGGCTACCCACATGTGACCAGCTGTCTCCATACCCATGGCTGCCTGCTGGCTTTTCAGCTGTTTCTCTGCCTTGTTCTTGTAAACGGCTATCATCGTTGTCAGTGTAGGATCAAACTGTGCGCTCGAATTTGCCGCATACATGATTAACATTACGATCAATGCCAGCCTGTATCTGATTATGTTCATATTTATTACCGTTTTTATTGGGTTCTACCTTGCTGCTCTTGCTGCTCTCTTCCACCTTTCATATGCCTGGCCTGCTATGGCACCGTTATTCTGCTCTATCATCCCGGCTGTCAGGTCATGCCATACATCCAGCATCGAGTAATAGCTTATACTCAGGTACAGGCGGTGCAGCTTGTCGTTGAATGCGGCTAGTTTGTCGTTTATAGCCCACATTATTTCGGACCTTTCAGCTCCGTTCAGCATATTTTCCCGCCTTCCTTTATCCACGGCATTGTTTATCAGTGTCAGTGTCGTTACCAGCTCAGTAGCGGTTTCCAGATAGAGAGTGTTCATCGGGATTGTAGCCACTATTCCTTCCGGATTCTCCTCCACTGCATTTTTCAGTTTTCCCAGTGTGATGAAAATCATCAGTGCATCATCATATATGCAGCTTGCCGCTTTCAGTGCCGAGCCATATTCGCTTGCAGTTTGCAGGTAGTCACTGTACTTTTTTTCCCATTGCCGTATTTTCATGAATTCTGCTGCTATCGTGTTCTGCAGTACGGCCGTCTGTGTCTGTCCCTCAATCTGCGAACCTACCTTTTTGTTTATTGCATCGTTTCCTTCGGCGGTTGCCATCCATTCAAGTGGGTTTTGATACACTTGTCCGTATGAGAATATCGGACAAGCAGCCAGAATCACTAACATGAGTATGATGTCTTTAGCGGTTGGTGATCTCATATATGCCTCTCCTTTTTTTATTTTGTTCTACCCTGTTGCGTATTATCTCGGTCACTCTGCATCCGGCCCGTATCCCTATCAGCCTTATTTCCGGGTTTGTTCGGTCTCCCGAATACACGGTTATGGTTTTCAGTCTGGCCAGTTGCTGCAGTATTGATTTCTGTTCCGCATAATCCACTATCCTGTACAGTTCCACATAGTCCGATTTTCTTGTGAAGACTCCGTGCCTGTGTATCAGTTGCTCTTGCGTTATCTCATATCTCGTTCCGAGCAGATATACCAGTCTGTATGCCAGGCATAACAGGCAGAGTACGGTCACACATGCTGTTACAGGCTTTAAGGAGTCAATCCAGTAATTCTCGATTCCGCATACAGCCAGGCCGCAGACGGCCATTGTCATCATAGGCAGGTTGTCTATGACATACTGGCCGCTTGCGGGTCTCATTTTTATTGTCTCTTTGGTATTATTGTCCATATTTGTTGTTCATTTTTATCGTCTGAAGGATCTGCTTCTGGTCTCATCTTCTGCTTGGGTGACAGATTCCTCTGCCTCTTGTTTTATGTATGCCTTCAGTTCATCGTTCCAGTCCTTGACGTTCTCCGATGCAGGGTTATATTTTATTTGTGGGTCATTCAGCCCGAATCTCCTGCATACATTCTCAAAGGTCACTTCATTTGGCTGGAATTCCTGCCTGCCGTAGCCGCCTGTCTTGTCAACGAAGACGGTTGTTCCGCCCGGCATACTGTAAGAGCTGAATTCTCTTCCGCTCTTCAGTAGGGCAAAGTTGCAAGCATACATCTTTCCTGCATTGTCCCTGTCGAATCCCAGGTAGTGGACTGCCTTGGGACATGCTTTGATTATTCCTTCAAATTGCTTGTGCGAAGGATTGCCCCCTGTTGACAGATACACTCCCTTATTGTCTTTTCCTTTCTCCCTTTGCAGTTGATGAAATGCCATTGCGTCATAGGCACTCTCGAACCAGTAAACTTTTTCTGCCTGGTCCAGTGGCTTTCCGCTCAGGTTGGCTATCCATATACCTTCCACCGAGTTGGTGCCGGTAGCTTTTCCCTTATAGGTCTTTCCGTCAATGCCGGGCCGTCCGCGTTCTTCCAGTCCTACTATTTTGTCTTCCTTACCGGGAATTCGGAACGGGAAGGCAAGATTGTAGTATCTTTTCCCGTCTTCTCTCTTCATGCAGGACAGTACAAAGTGGTCGGCAAATGCAGCCTGTGTTTTCAGGTCTATGCATCTGTCCTTGAAGTAAGGATAGAACCGTTTCCTCGTTTCCCATGCCTCGGTATTGTATTTCACAAACTCGAAATTTTCTTCCTCAAATTTCTGTTGTGGCACGGCATTTCTTATCACTACCTGTTCTCTTTCCGGAATGTGTCCGAGCAGCCTGTTGCATACCAGGTTGACAAGTCTGTTCTTGTTCATGCCGGGAGTATATTCCGGAAACATGTCTGGATGTTCCTGAATAAAGGATATTACCGTGTAGTTCTTTCTCTCGGGCGGATGAAAACAGCACAGTCCGTTTGCTGTTACAATGAACTTGTCCCCTCTTATCTTCCTTCCTTCGTTGTCGAGACGTACAAACGACGGGTACCTCAGTCCGTCTTTCCGGTAAAAATGATAGCCTGCATCTTCCAGTACAGTCTTTATACTGATTCTGTTCTTGAAGTCTTCAAATGTCAGATCTGCCATAGTCACCTCCTTTGAGAATTGTGTATTTCCTCTGTATTGATTGCTGCCTCAAAGTTTCTCATGGCCACATCGGATGCAAAATCTACGCCGGGTTTATAGTAGGCGAGACCTTTGCCATAGCATGGTGGTGGCACTGCTACCGAAGGCGGCTGGGTCAGGTCAGTCAGTACAGTCATTCCGGCTGCTATGGCCGCAGTTATCTTTATTCCGACCGAAGTGTTGCTTTTTACATCCACTTCATCGAATTTTTTTCCGAACATCTTCATGCGGTGATAGTCGTCCAGGATCAGATATTTGTCATATTCCTTCTTGGATATTTCCTTGGCCACTCTTTCTCCGTCGATTTCACCGGCCATGATGTATTTCCCGTCAGGAGTCTTTTCTACTCCTATGCGTCCTACTTCCACTTCCCGTCCGTCTTTTCCGTCCCTGTACCAACCCTTGTCTTCATTTATCATGCCGAGCATGGCACCGTGGGTTATGGCCGATGTCACGTGTTCTCCGTTATAGTCCCCGCGTTTCAGGGCTATACCGTCCAGCTTTTGTTCCACGATATCCAGACGTACCTCGTCATTTCTGTAGTGTATCTCACGGAATTCTTCCGGAGTCAGTTCGACGGTTCTTTCCTCCCCGTTTACTACTGCTCTCAGGTAGTGGCCGTTTTCGGTTTCGTATGCCGTTACGTCACGCAGGATAACATCTCTGCCGCCACGTATATCCTGTTCCCAGTGCCACCCTTCCTTTTCTGTGATTATCGGTATGGTCAGGCCTTCTTTCTCGATATGTGTATCACCTTCATTCAAACTGATGTTTTCAAAGGCAACCCCATTGTCGTTAGACCTTTCAAATGTATTCTCTTCAAGGAGACTCGGATTCTCATTCGCCACCTTTTCCAGTGTCACCTCTTTCATCTGCAGGTCAACAATCTCCTTGCTGTTGAGCATATCCATCGTCAATGGATTTTCAAAGTCTGCTTCGGTCAGCCTGTTTATTATATCCAGTCGTTCCTGCATAGGATGCTCTTTGAGCGAGTTGGATGTCAGCGATTTGATTTCCTCTTCGCTAAGGTCATATTGCATACCGAAGTTCAGACCTTTGGGCTCGACCGTCAGTGTCTTCTGCTCAGTATCAATTGTTATGCCGTGTGACTTCAGACATTCATCCAGCTTGTCATAGCTGAAATACACCGGCGATGTTATCAGTCCGTTGTATGGTTTTGCTTCTATTGGCCTGTCATCTGCTTTGTCCTTCATCAGTATTGCCTTCAGGTCTTTCAGCGGATCAGTTTCTACGGCCTGTTCCGGCTTCTGCTGTTTTTCTCCCTTATAGTAGAAGCCATATCCTCCCGATTGCAGTTCTCCGGGTTTCATCCTTCCGTCGGGCCTTTCGGGTACTATAGGGCCGCCTCCCCTGTATAGGGCGCCGTCCACTCTCCTGAGGTGAAATCCTGCCTGCTGTCTCGGAGTCCATCCAAGCCACCCGAGCAGTCTGCCGGCAAGTCCCACAGGACGGTCAGTTCCTCCATACGGGCCGGGAGCCATAGGTATTCCTGCAGCTATGGCCTCACGTGTGGTCATCGGGGCCGTTCTTCCGTATTCGCCCACGCCGATTCTGTAGCCATGCAATCCCATGGCTACACGTCCGTTGGCATTCCGTGCATGGACGAAATCCTTTGGCATATAGAAGTCTTCTGATATGATTGATGTCAGTGTATTGTAGGCGGTCTTGTTGGCATGATTGCCACCCCAGTCGGTTAACTTTTTTATCTGGTCGTGTGTCAGATCATAGCTGATTACCGGGGAGTCATGCCCGTGTACAAGAAGTACCGGCCTGTCTGCTTCCATGGCGATACTGGCCTGAAGGCCGTTCCGAAGCAGTATTTCTTGAAGTTCCGGATGCAGTTGCACCGGAGCGGGGTTTGTATTCTTTTTCAGTGCCATTATTGGGTTGTATTTAGTTTTACATCCGTTATTATGGTCTGAAACAGAACTTTAATAGGGGGTGTGGTGGGTGAAGTGGTGGATATGCTATCAGTTTAGTTTCATTCCGTTGGTGTTGGCTATAATTGCAGCCATACCTTTTTCAAAATTATCGCTCGCTATACTTTGTGCATTTTTCAGTACGATACCGTCTTTCTCCGGACCGTTGTCATTGCCTCTCAGTTTGGCAGCGTCCAGCCCGGTTATCAGTCCTTTGCGGTCATAGGTCTTTCCCGTCTGGTCATCCTGTATTCTCATGGCCAGATGAAAATCACCTCCGGCGGCTATACCTGTTATCTGCGCGTCAGTTATACGGGCTTTCTTATTTCCTTGTTTTTCTTCGTTTGTCTTGCTCTTGTTTTCTTCTTCTGATTTCTCCTCATTGTTTTTTTGTTCGGTCTTCAGGTTGGTTTGCCGTTCTGCCGACACCGGATTGTTTTCGATGTCAATCATCGCTGGATTCTTTCCGGTCATCCTGGCTATCAGTTTCGTAGCCTTTTCTGTCTCTTTTCTCGACATCAGCATTTCCAGTTTTGCTGCATCCCTTTCCTTCAGACTTATTTTTTCCTGTCTCTCGGTGTCATACAGCACGAGCTGCCCGTTACTACCGCGCTTGACGATTATTATGCCCTTGCTTGCGGTTGTGGACAGCTCTCTGCTTTTTTCTGTTTTATTGTCATCCATTTTTGTTCCGATGCATTTTTGAGGTTATTCATTCTCCATTTCCATGATTTCCCTGTCCTTCATTCTCAGAAAGTCATGTGCTGTTTCTTCACTTTCTGTCAGCGAATTCTTTCTCAGGTATTCATCATACTCCTCGTTCCATTCTTTCGAGTGTTTTCTTACATATTCGGTCCAGCCGATTTCTCCGTTCTGATATTTTTCTACCAGTTCGTCTTCAGACAGATATTTTTCTTTTTTCATAATGATGTATATTTTGTATTAATATTTTACTCCTTGCTGACTGCCCTTTTTGTTGTATCGCTGCCGTTCGATTTCTTCCCACATTTCTTCGCTGTAGGACTCTTCTGGTACATAGTCCAGTCCGTCTTCATCCATTACCCAGCAGCCGAATACGCCGACAGTATATTTATTCCATTCTCTTGTCCGTTTTTCCTTCCATTTGGCTTCGCTGCCATGTTGCATCCTGATGCCGAATGTATGGTTCAGGTCAATACCGATAGAGATTGGTTCGTCTTCATACTCTATGGTCAGTATGTTCCCGTTCTGTATGCAGTTTGCCTCCGCTTCGTTCAGGTTGAACTCATTCATTATCAGATGCAGGTTTCTGCCGATTACGCCGCTTGGTATGGCCAGGATTTCATTGGTCTCCGGATCTTTCTGTAGGAAAGCCTTTATATGCCTTCCGTCACTTCCCGTTGTGAAGTCCAGTACGGCCTTTCCTTCATTCAGCAGTTCCATGGTTTCCTTACTGTAGGTTTGCTTTTGTGGTACCGGCTTCTCGATTATCTCTCCTGTTGTCTCGTTTGTTATGGTCATGTACATACCGTCCTCCTTTTGTGTTACAACCGGGTGGAAGTTTATTTCTGTTTTTCCATCGTCGTTCATCTTTAAGGAGAACTTTCCTTTGAATTTCAGCTTGTCGCCGTCCGGAGTTGTCTTTACCATTGGAAGGACTGGAGACCTTTGCCCGTTAAGGATATTTTCAAGAACATCCATCGGCAGGTCCTCAATCATGTTTCTGGTTAGTCCAAAATCCTCAAGCTCTTCATAAGGAAAATCGGAATTATTAAATCTATTAACATTCATATATTACAGATATGTGATATTTGTTTTTATATTTGCCGCAAATATAGTATTCAATATTCAAAACACAAATATTTTATGAACAAATTATTTACCCTTTCATTATTTTTAATGCTGTCGGCCTCCCTCAGCTTTGCTTCTGTCAATGGAGTGTCTGATGACAGTTACGACACCTCCACAGATGTTCAGTCCTTGTTGGCCGATTCTGTGCTTGCACCTGTTGTTTCAGAATACCTGAGCTGCTGCCTGCCTCTTTCCGAGCTTACTGTCACATCAGCTTACGGACAGCGTGCAGATCCTTTCAGCGGTCATCGTTCATCCCACAACGGCCTTGACCTCAGAGCCCGTTACGAGACAGTTTATTCTATGTTGGACGGTTTGGTTGTAGCTGTTTCGCGGGATAAGCGCTCCGGTCTGTATATTACCGTCCGTCATGGCGAATTTCTTGTCAGTTATTGTCACTTGTCCCGGGTTAATGTCAGCAAGGGAGAAGCTGTAGTAGCCGGGCAGCCGCTCGCTGTCACTGGCAACTCCGGTCGCAGTACCGCACCGCATCTTCATATTACCTGTAAGTTTCGTGGTTCCTATGTCGATCCCGCCTTGCTTCTCCAGTATATATCCGATGTCCGTGCCGATGCATTCCGGCGGCTTACCTCCTTGATTCAATCCCGGAGGACAGAATGACGTTCAGATGTATTACCATACATTCCCTTCTGTTATATGCTCTGCCCCTACCCTTTATATTGCTGTGCCTGTCCTTGCGTTCCATGCAGGCTGTCGATGGCTGCATTGATTTTATTCGCAAATCTACTGTGTCAGGTCCGAACATCAAGTACCGCTTTGCTAATTGCCTCAGAATTGCCGGAATCCTTCCGCAAATCAAAGATTTGGGCTTTCCGGAAATTCATCTGCAATTTCCTTGTCTTATCTTCCCTTACACTGTTGTCGATGCTTATAAATTCAATCTTCAGCCATGAAGCATATATGGCCCGATTGAAGGGAAAAGTATCATTTAATTGTATGTAAGTATGGAAAATAAAGAACTTCATCCGGCAGAGGCGTTTCTTCGCAATCCTGAAAACTCGTCATCACTTTATGTGCGTATCGAGGGCAGGCGCAGACGTTTGTTTATAAACAGGAATACTGGTCTTATTGGAATCATTGCACTGGGCAGACGAAAGAAAGGTTATATCTTTTCAGAATGGAACACGATTGAGAAGGTTTACTTCCCAACAAACAGGAAGAAAACCGATAATACCTCAAGACTTGTTCTCAAGTATAAGAAACTTGCTTCCCTTGCAAGTTATTCCAACAGCTGGCTTAGGCGCATTGCTGAAGCTGACCCTTCCAAGTCTCTTTATGAGAATGGGATTACTACCGGTACAACCATTGACGGCAAATGTATCAGGATGTCAACTATTGAGAAGTATTGTGGTTCTATGTCAATGAACCTTTTCCGTCAGGCTTTCAAGCGTGGAGAGAGTTACTCTACCAGGCGTTTCGATTTCCAAGGCTACGACGGTACTTTGTGGTGCGAACCGGATGGCAAAGGTGACATGAAAGCCGGCTTTAGTAAAGAGTTCAGAGGCTGTGGCAATGGATATTACTATTTGCTCATCAATGATGACAATATGATTGGTTATGACATTGATTAGTTTTGTATATGTTCATCAGAAGTTTGTTCCGGCTTTTGATGAACATACCTGAACCCCTTTCATTTGTGTTCTGGCTCTAATTGGATTTATTAAGATAACTATAACTTTTTGAAATTGTAACAAAATCAAAATGGTGCGTTAAGGTAGCCCTTTTGTATCTGATATATGATGTTATGGTGTGTATGAAGCAATCTCTGCCTATACCCTTTTTTGTATAATGATACAAAGGCTTTTTATATTTTTACTATTTTTGCGATTGGTAATAAGATAGCATGTGGTGATACTTTAATCAGTGAGTATATTCTAAGATTAACTTATAGCTCCCGCCATTAATATTAATAACGGTTCTTTTGGAGGCTGAAGAACTATATGTCAATTATCAAATATAATGAAAAAACTTTTTGTTTCTGTATGTTTGTTTTTTAGCATTACGCTTGCTTATTCTCAGGATTTACGCTTTCCTGAGCCTGAATTTATCAATAGTTATTGCATACTTACCAGTGATAGTACCTACGATACCCTGCCCAAGGAGAACGGTATTATCGGCAAGCATGAGAATAAGACCAAAGGTCTCCTGAGCAAGATAGGCAAAGTGGCGGATGTAGCCAGTTCTGCCAGCGGTTTAGGAGTCGTTATTGGGGCAAATGTCGGAAGTGTGGATGGTGTAATGACCGGTATTAAGGTTGCTTCCACAGCTTCTAGTGTGGGTAGTCTTGCTGGTTCTGCGAGTGCTTTGGCAGGTTCTTCAGGTATGGATATCATATTTCGGGGAAAATCATCTTCCTATAGTTATGAGAATAACGGTGGTGACATCCGTTTGCTGATAAAAGCAGAGAGCAATGAGGAAGATCCGTTGGGTATATACCGTATCGTAAAGTTCAATACCAACAAGAAAGAGAGACGCATCCAGTGGATAGAGTTTGATTCTTCTTTCCTCGGTTCGGACGAAGCATCAAAAGGCGGATTCCTTAATTTTGTTGGACATAAGTATGGAGAGCAGTCATATCTCCTTACTATCCCTGCAGAAGAGGTCGAGAAAGGCGAATACGGTATTTTCTATATGAGTATCATTACATCTACTACTATCCCGGTTGGTACTTTTAGTGTAAAATAATTTTATTGCCTTTATACGAAAACAGGGTGTTTCACAATGTGAAGCACCCTGTTTGTTAGATACACAATGAATCAGTCTTTAAGAGAATAAGTCTTTATTGTCTTCTTACCGGATTTTTCTGTGTTGAAAACCAGTTTGTCCTCACGCGACAACCAGCCTATTGCTGCCCAGAATTCTGCATCCGAAAGTTTGGATTCCTTTTTCAGATGTACCAGTTCAACACTCTTTTTACCATTGAGCAGGTCCCATACAATTCCTGCATTTCTACCTATTAGTTCTTGTTCCATAAAAATGTGATTAAGTTAAAGAATGAATTTTGATATTGTCGATGTCTATCAAAGGAATGATATGACATTCAAAGACTGAATAAAAGTAAACTGATTGTTTGTAGATAACTGTCGATAAAGAATAAGGAATGTGATGTTGACAGTATATGGAATGTTTAATTCCAGTGAGTTTTACGATGCAAAGGTAGAGATTTTCTCCTGAAAACAAAATATTTTCCCCATTTTATTGCCGGACGATTTTTCCTGTACGTCTGTTAGTTTTCGCTATTCTTGTTTTCCATAGGCTATGGATTATACATTGTATGTCCTTACTACCTATCGTATTATCCTTATATAACATGACATAAAAAATCAGTTTTCCTATGTATAGGCTTTAGAATATTTATTTACAATTTGTTTAATCTCCATGTATTGTTCATACTGTATTATTCAAATTTGGACTTTTACTACCTGAATAATGTTGCTTTGTGAGTGTATAGAATATAACTTATGGTTTATAAGTATATAAGCATTAGGTTATCCATTATCAAATAATTCTAATATCGATATTAGTTACTAAGTAAGCAATATATAGTGCCAAATTTCATATATTTGCGTTTCTATGGCATATTGACAATGGCAGTTTATGTGTAGCTAACAATAGATTATCGGAACAATGTATTAGATAAAAATATCATGGTAAGAAAAGAGATAATTGACGACTGGCAAGAGAGATTTCCTGTTTTATCTCCTTATACACCTTCTACTCTATATATGAAGGCTGATATCGTTTTGTGGGGATTGAGAATTGACCAAATCTTCTCAAAACAGTATCGTATTATCTTTGAGTGTTTGCCCTTATGGGAGAATACCTTACAGAAAAGAAATATGCCCGTTTTTTACACTGAACTTTGGGGTAAGAACAGACCCCAGTTCTTTATAGATTATGCCTCTCATGACAGGCTGTTTCAGTGTGCTTCTGAATTTGCCGAAAATCAGTTCGGTCTATTCCTCAAACCAAAAGTTGAAGTCAGTGATGTATGGCAATGGCTTGATCAATTATCTTCTTTATTTATTCCGAAACATAATCCGATAAATCTGCATCGCATTTTAGAATTCAAACTTGCCTTGGCTCTTTTTTTAGATGACATTCATTTAATGGATAAAGCCAAAAAAGAGATAGATACTGAAATCAGTCATTGGGATGTGCTGCGTTTTCAAAAGTTATTTTCAAAATCTCCCGATGAATGGCGTTCAGAATTGTATGCAAAGTTTGAAAACAGAGATTCTTTTATCCGCTTGGTTGATTTAAGTATGGATGATAGGAGAATTACAGGATTAAAAGAAGCTCACTTTTGTACTTCTGACATTCCCAAGAAAACTTTTTTTGAGCAATTCATAAGGATATTCAAATAATACAATATAATGGCCGTAACAAAAGAATATTAATTTTAAGCAGTAACATGTATCCGAAATTTTTCTTGTTGGTCATTTATGATTATTGAATGAAGAAAGAAGGTCGAATTTCTCCTCCTCTTTGACGAGTAAAAGAATGTTTGGGAGTAGAATCTTATATGTATTTACGGACAAGAAATTGTATAATTATTTTACTAATACGAAAGAGATTGTGTTAGAAGAACTTGCAAGAACGGGCTGAATAACCAGCCCGTTCTTATTTCACATATCTCTTGATTTTCATTCGTTTTCTAATTTAATCCATTTTCCCTTCTTTCCCCTCTGATTCATTATAATTACTGTTACTCATATAAGATTCGTTCTTGCTTGAAAACGGATAATAACCACTTTCCCGCATGGCAATTAATGCTTTTTCTGTTTCTTTCGAACCATTATTCAGAGAACCAGGTAAAAAGATATACCTGAATCTGATACTTCCTTTCCTGTCTTCGAAGACAACGACAAATCGGGAACGTGTCAGGTATCTCACTCCTTTCTTGAACCGGACAGAACGAATCTTGTCGCGTTCTATTACCGCCGCACTTGAACCTTTTAGAATTATGCTTCTCAAAACAGCAAACAATAGCCATGCGCTTGTCAGTCCCATCCACAGACACGTTGGCAGGTGATCTCTGTCCTTATAGGCCAGCCACGCAAACAATAGTCCGGCTATGGTATAGAAGACCAAATATTTCCACATTCTTTGTTCTTCATTCTCGAAATCAATCTTATCGGGATTGCCAGTTCTGCATAAAATTATTTTATCAGGATACAGATAGCAGTATCCAATCTTAGCCTTGAAGCGTATCACTTTATTCATATAGGTTGTTCTTTCTCTATTATGCCCTAAAGATACGATTATTCTACAAAAATCCTTTAATACATTGACTTTTATTCCTCAAAATCAATTAAATAGTAAAAGGGAGAATCTTTCGGTGAATTTCCGTCAGGTTCTCCCATTATCTTTAAGTCCTAGAACTCAGTCATTCCATTGATAGCTACAATTTAATAGAAATAATATTTTAACTTATCCTTGCAAAGTTCCTGTTTGTGCTTTTATATCAATCAATTAAATCCTTGTCAATGTTGATATATTTTTCTTCTCCATTGACATTAAATGTGAGGCGTGCATTTTCCATTTTAGGAACCTTCTTGAATTTTACAACAACAGTCGTAGTCTCACCAAACTTCGCATCTACGTGTTTTGCTTTATAAGTCTGATCATTACATTCAAGTATTATGTTGTCAATACCTAAACCATTATTACTGTCTTTATCTTCTGAAGAAAGTGTAAAGACTACGGTAGTTTTTCCATTTTTGTTAGACAGACTGACAAGTTGCGGTTCTGCAAATGCAGTAACAGCAAATAGGATTAGAGTAATTAAAGATAATGCCTTTTTCATTTGTAGTATAATTTATAGTTAAACTTCTGCTATTGCTTATATGCGAATATACTGATTTTCTTTTGTTTCTACAATTAGATACACATTATTTTTTCTATTTCAAGCATAAGTTTATTTATAACTGTAATTCTTGTTCATATTTTTCTTAGAATAAGTAGAGAAAAGTTATCCTATACCATGAGACAATTTGGATGTTATGGATCTCCTTAAGGAACAGGCCATGATCAATAAGCCCTATATCCTTACTGGAGCCCCAGATACAAAATTCGGATTTCTGAAAGTTTTTGTATATAGAAATAAAACAAAGTAGAATCTTTCAACATATTGCCGATTGGTTCTACCTTCTTTTATTTTGTTGTAAGATGTCTGCATCGTTCATATTATCCTATAGCAATATTATGAGTATTAACAATCATAATTCTAATTCACCTTAATTATTTAATTAACTGATTAACAATTAACGCTATAATTATCCCTATGAATAAACTTTGAGCTATATTTGCGCGTATAATCCATTATATAACTACGATAACTCAAATCTCACTTAGTGTATATGCGTTTTCATTTATTTAAGATACTGACTATCTTATCTATAGTAATATATCCTTGTTATGCCTATTCACAGAATAGTGTAAAAGGTAGAATCAAAGATAACTATAATAATAGTATAACCGGTGCGTCAATAGCAATGCAATCTCTTAATGACACTCTCTTCGTTAGAGGGTGTATCTCGGATAACAATGGAAAGTTTCAGATTGATGATGTGCCATCCGGTAATTACAGACTGTCTGTTTCATGTTTAGGTTTTACTTCTTATGCAGCAGACATTAGCTTGAAACAGACAACAACGCTTGATGATATAGTTCTTAAAGAAAAGGCAGAGAAATTGGATGAAGTGGTTGTCAAAGGCAATTCAAGGATAGAAAAAGCAGAGAAGTCCATATTGATACCAACTGCATTGGAGAAAAAGCATAGTGTCAACGGATTCGATTTGTTGAGTGTCATGCAGATTCCGGAACTTGATGTTTCTTCTGATTCCAAAAGCATATCAACTGTGACAGGAGGTGAGGTAGTCGTATGTATAGATGGAATGGAAGTCTTACAGGAGGAAATGAAGACCTTATTGTCAAAGAACATTCAGAAGATAGAATATGTACGTTCCCCAGGCGGCAAGTATGCAGGGAAGGCGGGCCTGATTAACATCATAACCAAGCCGAAGGATTTCGGAGGCAATGTATATGTATCCGTCAAACAAGGATTTGTCTATAAAAATGGAGATTATACTGCATTTACTGATTTCACAAAAAACAAATGGAATTTCTCTCTTACAGCTTCAGGTGACTGGTCGCGTTACTCCAGTTATTCCGAGGGTAATGAACATTTCACATTTCTGGACGGGAAAGAGTTGTCACGCAACACCACCAACCAAAGTTCGTTGTATAAGGACAATAACCAAGCAATAAGACTGAAAGTGACATCTGCCGGCGATAATTACAAATTCAATTCATATATCTCATTGAATAGACAGGAGCAACCGGATAATGAAGTTATACAAAATACATATTATACCGGTTTTATCGAAAGTCAGGCAGAAAATAATAAAAATTCCTCCGGAAGAAATCTGTCTCCCTCATTTTATGCAAATTATTCTGTCGATCTTCCCCATAATCAAAGTCTGGGAATAACCGGAGCGGCTTCATTGGGAAAGAATAAGTATTCAAGCCTGTATAATGAAAATAATCAGGTCATTTCATCCATGGTGAACGAAGACAATTATGGTATATCTGCAGATGCCATGTATGCCAAGTCATTCAAGAATAATATGAGATTTTCAGTAACACTATCTCATGACCACATGACCTATAAGGATGTCTATAGCGGATCATCCGAAGGAACACAGAGATTGTCAACCGACGTAAGCCAGGGACTTTTGGAGTTCAGTCATTCCGGCACAAAATATTATTATTATGTGTCAGCAGGTTTGGCAAATTCACATATCGTACTGAATGGCAATACCTATAATTATTCTAATCCGGTTGCTTTCTATGGAGGAAATTATGCTTTTAACAGCAATCATTCATTCAATCTGAACGGATACTTCGTACATACTTTGTTCGATCCATCCAATAAAAACTCTATGACTGTGCCCGTATCCTTCTTTGAAAGTGTACAGGGCAATCCTGATGCAGAGCCTTTGAAGGCATTCGGAAACATTGTATCCTATAATGGCCAATTCGGGAACTTCACATTCAATGCCTCTTTCAACGGTTACATGTATTTTGATAACATGGTACACAAATATTATGCTGACAATGATATCATTTATAATACCACGGTCAATGACGGTACTTTCTATGGCAATATGTTGACAGCGACACTGACTTATGGCGCATTCAACAACACTTTGCGATTTAGTGCTACAGCTATTGAAGAATACAATATGGTATGTGGGGATATTTATGACTTGTCAAAAAACATTCTTAGGGCAAAACTCTCTGTGACTTATCTCCTGAATGATTGGAGATTCAAATTCAATTATCGTACCCCATACAAGGCAATCAATATCCGGGGGCCTTATTTTGTAACAAACAAGCCGGTGTATGAATTGCAGGTAGGCTGGACCCATAAATCTTGGGATATTGAAGCTTTGGTAAGAAATCCTTTCAGCAAATATTACAAAGAACATATAACCATGGATTACGGATGCTACAATCAGGATACCTGGACATTCAGTGAGCCAAACGGGTGCAATGTGGCATTAAAACTCACCTATAGTTTCAGTTATGGCAAAAAGACAAAACGGGGTGATGTTACTGTTGATAAATCCACTAAGGATGCTATCCTGAAGGGGAATTGACTATGATATTTTTTATGTGAGCATCTTCGTAATAGCAAAGTAAAATGAGGGAGAATCTGGCAGCATTATGCCGTCGGGTTCTCCCTTAAAGATTTTATTGTTGTATTACTTACTTTGAAGGGTATGCACTATTCTAATCGCGATGTCCAATGCTGTATCAGTTTTACCTAACGCATCATCCAAGGTATATTCAATATTTGTGTCCGGCAAAACTCCAGTATAAATAATGTCAGAGCCATCAGGGTTAGAAAATCGGCAAAACGAGACCTGAGACCAATAGCCATGACCGTAATCATTTACTTTGGGAGAACTGACTACTCCGGCTGTCGATGTGCCAACTAAGGTAGCAAGTTTCAGATTCTTCATCGTCACGGCAAAATCTTCGGCTGCTGAAGCCGTAAATCCATCGACAAGTAAAATTATCGGCGATTTGATTTTCAATGAATCAGGTATTTTACTTTTAAATGGGTCTAATTGAAGTGGCTGCATTGCAACACCATTATAATAATCGGCCATTTGAGGTACGTTTTTTCCATACAGTTCGACAGCAGTATTAGAAACTCTACTTGAAAGCTTAATACCGTCTTGAACATTCACATCTGGATCTGCTATATATTGTATAAGATTATGCCACGATTCATCTGTGCCGCCACGGTTGCCTCGTATATCAAAAATTACTCCTTTGGATGATATAAATTGCGACAGATGTTTTTCAAACTCTTCTTTCACTGATTGAGGTTTAGCAAATGTGGTCATCTTCATATAGAGAATATCACCGGGTAGATTCTTAACATAACATATACGATTATCCCGATGAATAAGCCAATCTGAAATATCCTCATACCCTATAATACCCGTTGTTAAAGAAACGTCTTTTATATTTCCGCGGGGAGTCTTAATGCTACAATTATAATGAGTATCCTTATCACCTGTCAAAAATAAATCCAACGCTTTTCTTTTTTCTCCAATTATCATTAGAAGCCTGGACAATCGGATATACCTGTTTTTGCAAGTAATCCATTAATGGTTCGCCTTCTATTTCAACAATCTGACTGCCAATGGGTATTTCTTCTTTTAGGGTTGTGGGAATATTAGTCACAAATAATTGATCTTTGACCCAAGAAAAGATAACAGGCACTTTGTACCTTTTTATGTTGTTGTCATTAAATTTTGTATGTCCATCATTAAAACTCGAAAGGAATTCAGCCATGAGATTAGAAAAATGCTGTTCGCTTTCTGCATGTAGAACTTTAGGGATATACTCTTTGTACAGACTATCGGGATTAACTTCCTTAAATTTTTCAGGAAAAGCAAAATTCTTGCACACATCCTTCCATACTGAAGAAAGGATATATATCCGTTCACTTGTGGTAGTCTGAGCTTTCGCAGGTATATGTATTGCGAATAAGCTGATTAATACAATAATGAAGAGATTTTTTTTCATTGTTCCATATTTTTAATTGGATGTAAAGAAAGAAAATTATTTTTTTATATATGAATGAAGTGAATGAGAATTTTTTGACGTATTGCCGTTTTATTCTCCCTTAAACTCTATGAAATACAATACGTTTACTGTTTCTCTGTAAATGGATTAGCTTCCATATACATATCCTTTAAGTTGATAATCACTTTATTGAGTTTTGCTAGTGCGTTTAAGCCAAGCGTACCGTTTTCTGCGACATTGCGAAAGGCAGTTATTCAGGACTGCTACTCGAAGGCTTTCTTTACATTCGAAAAAGGTAGCTCTATCTGAAAGTGCAGGCAGTGGGGTACTGCCATTGTAAGCGTTTCTTCGTCTATGAAGAAACGGATGTTTACATTCATGTGCTTCTTGTCTTTCTGTTAAATTTTATTCCCAGATCTTGTATTTTTAGAGATTTGTTAAAAAATCGACAGCTGGATTTAAACCAGAAGCTTCCTTTTTAGCTTAGAATTCCTTTTACATTAAATGTTAGTGATACCTCTAGAACGTATATATAATGATTACCATATAAATGAGTTTTGAAGTTTATAATTTAATTTATTAATCTCACAAAAGAAATATCTCGTTGATAATATGTACATTTGAGGGCTTAAATTAAAATTTTACCTATGAAATCAATATATTTACATTTTGTATTATTTTTAAGCATAATCTCAACTAGTTGTGCGAACCATGAATTTGTTTGTGTAAATGGTACCAGTGAAAACCATCCTGATGGAATACCTATAGAATTGTATTACATTCAGAATGATTCGGTCATCACTGTCGCAAATGATACTTTGGTTCATGGTGGCTTCAATTTTACCATTGATGCCAACCCGGATATGGCTTATTATGTTTCCATCAATGATACACATAACCCGTCAAGAGGGATATTCTTTGCTGAAAAAGGAAAAGTGAATATTGCATTTGACTCCACTTATCACGTTTCTGGTACACCCATGAACGACCTGTATAACACCTATCTCACTGAAACACGTAAAATAGAGAAGTTGGGAGAGATGGAATACCACAGAAGTATCGAAGGAAAAGACAATCCGGACACCTCAGTATTCGATTCATTGCTGCAGGTGTTTACTGATTATAAAGTTAAGTTCCAACTTGACAATATACACAATATAGTAGGCAAGACAACATTTATCAATGAAATCGGCTCAGTGTATGATCCAAACTTCCTTGAAACTTATCCAACTCTGCCTGAAGAAGTGAAAGCCGACAAGAAAGTACAATGGTATTATGAACTTCGTCTGGATATGGACAGGAAACAGAAAGAACTGGATGCCAAGATCGGCACAAAGATAAAGGATATGGAACTTCCAGATGCCAGTGGAGTAAAAAGAAAACTTTCTTCGTTTATTCCTAAAAACGGGTATCTGTATATTGACTTATGGTCTTCTGGCTGTGCTCCATGTATTGCAGAATTTCCAGAGCTTGAAAAGACATACAGCCAGTATAAGAATAAAGGATTGAATGTTCTGCTGATTTCGATAGACAAGAACATGGAAGACTTTCAGTCGGCCATGAAGAAACATCAGATTAAGTTTACTTCCCTTATCGACACAACGGAAGGTGAAATGGTGAAAGAGAATTTCCCTTTCTCCGGCATACCGCATGGTATTCTGATTAATAGTAATGGCGAGATCTTGGCAAACCAGCTCCATAATACTTTATTGAAGAAGAAGCTGAAGGAATTAAAATAATATTAGTACCACTATTATATCTTCTAATAATGAATAGTAAAAAAATTATAATATGCGCTTTGATTTATGCAGGATTTTCTTTATCTGCTTTCAGTCAGACAACAGGAAAAGTAGTAGATACGAACAAACAGCCAGTTGAAGGTGCTACCATCGTCATGCAGCTGCCTGATTCAACCTATTTGGGTGCAGCCATATCTGCTGAAGACGGTGCATTCATGCTTGAACCCGAATCAGAAAATTATCAACTCATTGTCCAGCATCTGCTTTATCAAACAAGGCAGGTTAAGGGACAGACACGTGATGCCGGTATTATTACTTTGGAAGCAAAAGACTATAATCTGGACGAAGTGGTTATCGAGGGAGAACGCCCGTTTGTTACCGTTGAACAGGGAAAGCTGAATTATAACATTTCGGCTATCTCAGAAAAGCATATCGTAAACAATGCTTACGAGGCTATCTGTAAGTTGCCGGGTGTGCAGGACAGGAACGGTAAACTCTCGCTGGTGGGCGCAAAGGATGTAACGGTTATCCTGAACGGAAAGGCAAGTACACTGACACAGGAGCAGCTGATTGAGATGCTGAAGAATACTTCCGCTTCGCAGGTGCAGACAGCCGAAGTGATGTATAATACACCTCCCGAATATCATGTGCGCGGGGCTGCCATCAATATTGTGACTGCTAAGGCAGACGACAATACCATCCAGAGTGAGCTGTCGGCAACCTGCAGCAACCAGTATTTCAGCAGTTACAGCGGTAATGTAAACTTCCTGCTGACGAAGGGCAAGTCTTCGCTGAATGTATCTTATAATCCCGGCTATTCGCACATGATGACGGTGATGGATCTGGCATCCCAGCATACCTACGACGGAAAAGTATATGACATCATACAGACACAGAAAATCAATACAAAGGGCTGGAAGCATAATATCTATGCTGAATACGGCTATCAGATAAACGAGGATAATGAATTGAGCGTGGGCTACAACGGTGCCCTTTCAGATAATGGTAAAGGTAAGATTGATGTAAACGGGAACTTCCAGAACAGCCATAACGACAAGTTGCAGGACAGCCGTCTGCACAATGTCTTTGCCCGCTATTCTTCCGGTTTCGGACTTGATTTTGGAGTGGATTATACGGGCTACACCATGAATGACAAGAATCGGTTGGAAAGTGAACTGACAGACAATACACGCCAGCTGCTTGACTATACTTCGGACCAGAAAATCCGTAAGTTCTCTGTATATGCCGACCAAAGCCACGCTCTCGCCAATGACTGGACTTTGAAGTACGGTGTCCGTTATGATTATACGGACAACAAGAACTCTCAGTCCTTCAATCAGACTGAAGGAAAGGATGATGTGGGCAATTCTTCTTCACGCCTTTATGAGCAGATTACCAACTTTTATGGAGGCTTCGACAAGGAGTTTGAAAACGGGCTGTCACTTTCTCTCTCGGCAACCGGTGAGTATTATTCTATCGGAAATTATCATAAATGGGCGGTCTATCCGCAGGCCAGTCTGACCTATTCTCCGTCGGAGAAACATACGTTCATGCTGGGTGTATCATCAGAAAAGGACTATCCTACCTATTGGGATATGCAGACCAGTACCACTTACATGAATGCCTACGAAGAGATTCAGACCATCGAGGGACTGCGGCCTGCCAATGTGTACAGTGTAAATGCCAATTATCTCTTCCTGCAGAAGTACATGTTGTCGTTGTTCTATGAGCGTACCAACGATTATTTCACGATGGATATGTATCAGGCGAAAGACCGTCTGGCACTTGTGTACCGCACGCAGAACTGGAACTATTACCAGTCCTTCGGTATGAGCGCCAACATTCCGTTCAATATCGGCGAATTGCTGTCTTCTCAGGTGAATGCGACGGTGGTCAATGACCGTAACCGTTGCGATAACTTCTGGGATATTCCTTTTGATCGTAAGAAATGGGCCTGTATGCTTGCCATGCAGAATCATTTCTCGGTAGGTTCCAACCTCGGATTTGACCTGGATGCGATGTACCGTTCAAGCATGATTTCCGGTATCAGCGATACGAAGCCGGTCTTTACAGTTAATGTAGGGGCACAGTGGAACTTCCTGAAGGATAAGGCAACGCTGAGCCTGACATGTTCTGACCTGTTCGATACCATGCGAATGAAGGTGAGAAACCGCTATGCAGGGCAGCACATCGACTTGAATATGGGGCAATATAGCCGTACTGTTTCAGTAAAATTTGTTTATCGCTTTGGAGGCAGCATCAGTAAGGAAAAGAAGGAAGTGGATTCATCACGCTTTGGAAGATAATTTGTTTATCCTTACAGATTCTGAATAATATTATTGTCTATACTTAACCAATGAAAAAAACGTTTTTATGTATAATGTACATGTACCACAACAATGGAGACCAATAGGCGTTTACACTGCTTTCTTTTATGCCATTATCTTTCTCCGCCCCCAAAGGCTATACATCCGTCCAAGTATATCTTTTGAACGGATACCGTTAATACCGAGAATAGTGTCACCTTCACATACTACGGAATTATCAATCACTGGATATTCTACAATAAAGAAATCTCCAGATGCTTTTATTCTCAATGGCATTGTCTTGCCATCTTTCTTTGCGTTAGCAATCAGGTCGTTGGTAAAAGGCGGTAGCATCATACTATGGCCATCCTTTATATTAGCCATAAAAGGAGCTATTTTCAGATAGAAGTCTGATATGCTGATTGAATCAGTCATGGAGGACTTTATCTTGGTTTTGTGGTTTTCATACTCTTCTCTTGACTGATAGAGATATAGATCCGGGTGTACATATTCTAATTTTGCACATAAAGTGTCAAAATCGGCCATTTGCTGGGCGGGACTTAATTGTTGTCCGATGACTGGGTTGACTAACCCAAACAAAGCCAATAAACAGTTTATTATAATTTCCGCTTTCATTTTAATATGTTTTTATAATTATATTTTGGGGAATTTTAGTTGATGATACCCATTTGTCGCATCAGGAAGGTTGCATTAAACTCAGACACAATACCTTGTTTCAGTTTATAATCAAAAAGTAATCTATCGTTTTGAATTTCAGAAGAAAAATGAAAGTTTTTTATATATGTGGAATATTTATTTTCCAATTCTCCTAATTTTATATCATGAGTTGCAATTATTCCATTAGCATCATGATTAATCAATTTCTCTACAAATGCTTCCGAACCTTTTAACTTGTCGTTGGAATTTGTACCTTTCAGTATTTCATCCAATAAGATGAACAGTGTTTCATTATTATTCAATCTGTCAATTATATTTTTTAGCTTTTTCAATTCTGCAAAAAAATAGGATTCATTTTTTGATAGAGAATCTGATGTCCTTAAGCTGGCAATTATTTGTGTTGGATAGAATGAAAATTCTGTAGCATATACAGGAAGTCCCATTTCTGCTAGAACCAGATTTAGCCCTACAGTTCTGATGTATGTACTTTTCCCTGCCATATTAGCTCCTGTAATAATAAGGAAACAACCCTGATTATTAATATGGATATCGTTTGTTACACATTCTCTATTTATAATAAGGGGATTACCTAAATTTTTTCCTTCAAATACTCCTTTTATTTCAGATATCATAGGAAAAATGTAGTCAGGGTGTCTGTCAACATATACCGAAAGTGAAATTGCTGCATCGAATTGCCCTATTATTTCAAACCATTGGACTATACTATTTTTGTATTGCTCTTTCCACTTTTTCATCCTAAGAATCTGGATGATTTGCCATCCCATTATCCCTTCAAAAAGGAAATGTAACATCAGATTTTTCCTTTGATCCAACATACTTCCGATACTATTACCCTTTCTCATACTTTTTATGGCATCATATTCTGAACTGAACAATGAATCTTTCCATTCACACAATAAGTTTGATTGAAAAGTTTCTTTCGATATAAGTTCCAACAATTCTGCGTAAGTATTCATAGCATGAATACCATTGTAAATATTTTCGTGTAAAACATCAATTTCACGCTCTTTATATAAACTTAAAATGCCAAAAAAGAAAATAGAGTTAATGAGCATATACGGAGTAATGAATCCCAAAATAACAGATAGAAAAACTATACAGTTAATAGAAATAGTTGAAATCAGAAGATATTTTAATGTTCTGAATTTTACTTGATTATCTTCCTCTTGTAGCCATTGTTCAAATGAACTGATGTCATTATCATTTTTGCGAGAGAATATTGAGCCGGCAATCCTGAAATTGCATTTGAAGTTACTCTTTGAAGACAATTCCTTTATGGCGTTTTGTTTTTTGATAATCATATCTTTATCAAGATGTGGGTTTAACACCCAATCTATCAAAAATTTTTTTCCTAGGACTGTTACAGTCCTGTTTAAATGAGAAAACAATGAATTATCACCCCAGATATCCAGGTCATCAGCAAATGGATGATTTCCATAAACATTTTTTGGTAATTGAGCCTCTGATGAATTGTTGAAATACAATTTATCTTCTTCAGTTAATTGGATATATCGGTAATATACAGCAAGTTTCTTATCTAATTTATTAAGAAGTAAACTGCTGATGATAAAGAGAATACATATAAAGGAGAAATATAACCACAACTTAGAGTTACCCCAAAATATATATAAACAGTACAAAGCACTAAAGAATATAATAATTCTGAAAAGAATCAAGTACCTTTCTTCCTTTTTTAATCTTGTTATTTGTTTGGTTATATTGCAGTTTACTAAATCTTTAATGTATTCCATTTTTTCACCGTTAAATAGTATTTGATCTCAGTAATTCATAACAATGGCAATCGATGAACCAGCTGTTCATTAAGCAGACCCTCCTGAAGATTCCGCACTTATTGGAACATTTCCTGTATGAACTATATCAAAATTCAAGATATGAGTAAATTCCCCGTCTTTCAGTTTATGATGGTTAATGATATAATTCTCCAGAAGAACAAGTATTGTGTTATTACTGTTCCTGTTTTAAATGTGGTATCGAGATTCAACTTGTGTAAGTCCTTTTGGGTATTACACTTTAGCTATTTTATAATCTGCTAAATCCGAATTTGTTTTCTTTTAGATTTATAATCCATTGTAGCTAACTGTTGTTAGTTTTTTGGGGCTTTGATGTATTAAGAATTTTCAATGCTTTATCTATCAATTCATCTCTTCCATTTTTTATTCCTTTTATTGTTGGTTCAACTTTTATATCTAAAATAATACCTGTTCTTTGCGTTTCTTTTCCATTTGGGTAAAGAATGCCAACTCCGCTAAAATTTGTAGCTAAGCCGCCAGGCAAGAAAATACGTGAGATGTCACCATCAGCACCTGCTGTAGTTGTACCGATTACAGTCACGTTATCAATCGCTTGAAATAGCATTGTTGCAAATTCTGCAGCACTAATAGTTTTTTCGTCAACCAATACAACAGTTTTACCTTTGTAATTATTCTGATTGTTTTCTCCAAACTTTCCTCCGTCATATGAAACAAACAAACCAGGAATCGTTGCACTGCCTACTGTCCCTTTTACAAAAGAAACAGGTTTAGACGATAAAAATGATGCAAGAATAAAAGCACTATTATAATCTGTTGGATAACAACGAAAATCTATAATTAATCCTTTAGTTTCTCTTAACTTATCAATAATATTAGGTAGAACAGAGCTTTTAAGGCTACCAATATGTATATATGCTATTTCTTTTGTTAACATAGTAAAACAAGTGTCGAGAGTATTTCTAAATGAAAATAGATTACTCATTTCAGCAGGAGAATAGGTTAAAATATTATTGGTAAAGATGTCACGATTACGTTTGTATGTTACAGATAATTCGTTATTATTACTTCTCAATAATCCATCAGCTAATTTTTTATATTTACCTTGTGTATTAGATGCCGGCGTTTTGTTCCATCGTTCTTTAAGATATTGTGAAATAGTCTTACCATCCACAGAAATAATTTCATCACCAATTTGCAGTGGTGACAAAACTTTTAAAGAATCATTATAAAATCCTGTTACAATGGGTCTCTTTTCTATAAACTTGATTATTGGTGAAGCTAATCTTGTTCCAAAATATTCATCTAATTGTCCTAATGTAGAACTAAGTTCTGCATGACCATCGTTAAGCTGGTTGATTACGCCTAGCATAGCCAGCCCATATTCTTCTCCGTTATTGGCATTAAGAATATAGGGAATCGACTCTGATAAAACATTTTTCCAATCTTTGCCTATTAAATGTCTGTTAGGACTAAAGTACTGGATAATATTCCAATAACGATATAAAGATAATAATCTATATCCAGCATCAGGATAAGGTTCGTTAAGTTCACGTTCATTAGGAAATGTTGGATTTCCTATCCCTTCAGTGAATTTAATATAATACCCTTCATTTTCTCGTTTTGCATTTTTTAGTCTTAATAATACTTCAGACAATTCATCTGAAAAATCAGAGAAGTTAATCCATTCTAAATCAGGATATAATGCTATATTATTGGTGTCAAGTTCATATTTTGTTGTTTGGTATTCTCCTAAACCTTTTATCCAATTTACTAAAAATGTGTCCCTTTCTTCTTCTTTTATTTTTATTAGTCTAGGAATTAACCTAAATAGTTCAGCATCCCAGTTGTACATTCCTTTTTGAATATTAGGATGATAGTATTTAAGATATCCCCATATCAGGCCTAAATTTGTTAGTTCTTTATTTGTTAGTTTATTTATAACATCAGGTGAAAGTTTTGAAGTTTCTGTAAATTCGTTATCTAAATCTGCAGCCAATTTTGGTATTATGTACGGATTGAGATTTTCAATCTTTTTACCATCTATTGTAATTTCCAGATTATCAATCCAAATTTTTCCTGTTCCAACTAAAATTCCACCCACAACAATACTTTGTACTTTATTGGGGGTAAGTGGTAATGTAATAGTATATTGTTTCCAGTCATTTGTTCCTTTTATGGCTTGTCCGACCATGTTGTCAAATCCGGCTTCAGGATCTAATCTCATCCATAATCCAGCATGACTACCTGTTACATTCTCCGTTTTCATAAATCCGGATAATGTAATTTGTTTACCTTCGTAACTATGAGGTATAGTTAGTCCCCATGCTCCGAAGATCTGTTTGTTACTCTTCGCTTCAATTACTGCAGAATACTGCCCACTCACTTTAGTAATGGAATCAATAGAGAATTTACAGATTGGACTACCCATTGTGTCCCATCCCACGGGCATATTATTTTTAATATACTCAAATCCTAAATTATGTATTTCCTTGCTGTTATCAAATGTTTGAGCTTGACTAACTAGGGTTAACCCTAAAAAAGCAATTATAATAGATAATCTTTTCATAATCATATAACTTTAATTGTATCACATCGAATAGAATTATATTTTGAATTTGAAAATATTGGTAATCAATAAACTGACCGTTCTTGGAGCAGGCTTTTCTAAGGATGCCCACTTCTTGAAACCAACTTTTTCGAGAACATTCTATGGCTTGCTTAACGACTTCGGACATGTTATTCTACATCATTTTCCCAAATATACGCTTTTATTTTAAAAAAAAATATCAAGAACCTTCAAAAAGTTCTTGATATCTAACACATTTACTCTATACGAGCATGTTCCCTTCTATTTTATTATTCCTGTATCTGTTGATGCATTTTTATTTATTACCCGTGCATTGTTGGATTTTTTACCGTTGGAAAAATTCCAGCTCACAGAGAGGTAAATCATATTGCCAAAGGCTTTGTTTCTGATTTCATTCAGACTATATGCCATTTCGGACAGACGTTCTGTTTCCGAGCCGGCTCCTTTGGGATTAAAAATATTCCTGATTCCCAATTTGACTGATAGATCATTCCATTTGTATGCAGCAGACAGATTTGCCGAACCATATTGTCGTACAAGAGTTTCTCCATAAAGAGACTCTGTTGCCGAGGAGTAGTCACAGTCAATAGTAAATCTCCCTAAATATGCACTTGCCCCTGCTCTTACATTCCAGCAACTGTTCGTATGTGTATATTCTTTTCCGTTTACTATGTCGCGGACAAAACCTGGCATCACATAAATCAGCAGTTTGTTATTGAAAAAGTAATGATCTGCATACAAGTTGACCTGTAGCCTGTGAGTATCGGCATCATTATCTTCCGTATATAGGAAATATGTTTCATTATTACTCTCCATCCTTTTTACTGGACACTCAACGATACTGTTATTGTTCCTGATATAATTTGCTGACAAGTAAATATATGAAGGTTTGGTCGCATATGTAAACTTCATTGTGTGAATATTGGAATGGTAAGGCTTCAGCTTTTCATTCCCTATTGAATATTCATAATAGTTATCCCTTTTAAGAAAAGGAGTAAGCTGGGAAAGTGACGGGGTATTGCACTCATTCTGATATTGATATGATAAAGACAAATTATCTGTAAAGGCATATTGCAGATTTACATTTGGTCTGAACATCCAATAGGAATACGATGATGTTGCATTGCTGAAGTGTTCATGGCTCCCGCCAATACCTAATTTCATACTTAGGTTATTGAACTTTCCAGAATATTCAGTGAAAAGATATTGCATATCGTCATGTATCTTCGCTGCAAATGGGTTATCATCCGGTTGGATATAATCATTACTTGTATATGCCCCACCTTGCTGATATCCGAATGCCAGAGTTGAGTTCTTTTTGAATCTGATAGAGTAGTTCAGCTCCCCGTATGCCGAATATTTACTACCATCTACATTGTATTGCTCCTTGGCGTATGGCATCTGAAAACCTCTTTCATAATCACTTTTTGACTGGCTCAAGGTTAAATATGCCGAGAGTTCATGTCTCTCATTAAATTTCTCGGCATAGTATAGTTTGACAGCTGTTGAGCGGCCTTTGTCTTTATAGTCTATTGTTGACTGATATTTTGAGTTGTCATCATGTACATTTTCTATGAGAGTACGGTCAGGAAAGCTGTTCCAGCCTGATTCCAGTTTCATGTCAAATACCCTTTTTGTACCTGCATAGTTATATGACAAAGCAAGATTATGTGCGTTATATTTGCTTCCTTCGTACCTGCCTTTCTTATTGATTTCTTTTGTCTGTCCGTTTCCCATTTGGAAAAGTTGTCTTTCCCTTGTATTGACCTTGTTGTTATCATTAAACTTGAATGTATAGCGAACACCCAGTTCTGATTTTCCAAAGTTAAAACGCCCCCAGATATTGTCATCATTATACAATGTGGATAGTGCATTCATTGCATTTATTCCCATGGCATATCCGGCAGCAACCCGTGCCACTTTCAGATCCAGTACACTCGACACGTCTTTGCCGTATCTCATACCCGGCATGGTAATATAATTTACACTTTTTATTTGCGAAGGTAATAACGCTGTCAGTTCGTCTATTGTCGCTTCAACTCCATTGATGCGAATCTGTACTTCTCCTGGTGTTAGGGCGCTTACGGTTTTCTGTACTTCATCTATTTTCAGACCTGGAATCTTCATTTTGTCGATAAGATCAAGACCATTGGCTGCCGCTTTCCGTTGGCTCATCTTGGGAATATATGTCTCTCCGTCCGTATTCTGTTTTATGTTCTTGCTTTCGACCACAACGCCGTCCAGAACGACATTCTTGATAGAATCACTTTTTTCGCTTCCTGCATTTTGGGCATTTATATTGCAGCACAGCACTATCAGTCCGCTACATAGTATTTCCTTTGTTTTCAGTTTCATACAGTATGTTTCTTATAGAGGGACTACCCTTTTTTCAAGATAGCCCCTCATTCAATAGTTAAACTTTATGAGATGTTTTTAGAGTCTGTTCAGTATGCCCGAATCTTTGTCTTTATTCTGCATTTTAAGTTTTACACCCGGCTTGTTCTTGCCGAATGTGAAATTATATACCAGATTTATGTACACCATGTTGGCATTATTGATGATTCTTTCCGTTTCTGTACGGTGCAATATGGATGTTCCCGAAACGGATGAGACCTGTTTCCATGAGTCATAGAATGGATATCTGATTCCGGCTGTGACACTCAGTGGCTTGATAGGCTTATAGGATAATTCAACCGAAGCCATGCTTGGAATGTTTTTCGTTGTTTGTCCAATCAGTGATTTCTTTTGTGACTGGTAGAAAAGTTGTAGTCCCCATTTGTTATATGCCAGATATACTGACGGTATAATGGAATATCCTGTATGATTCCATTCCGAATTTCCAAGTTTATTAATCTGGTGGAATACTTCCGAATACAGTCTCAGTCTTAATATGTTGTTTGAGAAAGGGTACCACTGCATGAAAACGCTCGCCTTCATATTCTGTGCATTATCCAGATTTCCGAAAGTCTCAATGATGTTTGTTTCGTCTGATTCAAATACTGGAGCGATAGCATCTTTTGTATATGAATATCCCAATTCTGCATTGACTACAAACTTCTTGAAGCCTTTGAAGTAGCTGAGCGATAATTCATGGTTGTTGCTTGGCTTGAGATTAGGATTTCCCGTAAATATATAGTTCGGATCTTTGAAATACGGATTGTAGGTCAGCGATGATACTGACGGGTTCTCAGTATTTACTTCATAGTTGAGAGTCAGGTCAGAACTCTGGTCGATGAAATATCCAAGCCTGATTTGTGGACGGAAATACGTGAAATTGTATTTTTGGTTCTCTGTCGTAGTGAATATGTTGTTGTTAATCCCTGCGCTGATACTGTAGTTGAAATTCTCCCCTGCCATTCCGGTTATTCCGAGGTAAGAGTAGATTTCATTGGCAGTTATCTGGTTGTTGGCAGGCAGATTGTCTTGTGTACTGTTGTTGTACATGTATCTGCTGCCGGCATACAGACTGGCTTTCTTCATTTTATAGCTGTACAGAGCCTCTCCGATAAGCGAATACTTATCCGTACTGATGACTGTCGAGGTTTCAAAGTCTTTTTTATCGTCCGCCATTTCCTTGTATTCATAGTCATAGTCCGAATTGTAGTATGTGCCTACCACATTCATTATGAGTTCATGTCTTGGGCCGAATGACTTGCTGAAGTACATATCCATTACCGGACTGATGTACTTGTCTTTATCCGAGCTTTCTCCGGTCTTTTGCGCTTCCGTGTCGTTTATTTTAGACAGGATATCCTGCGTCGAAGAACGTCTTCGGTTTAATGAATTGAATGAGAGTTTTGCACTGAAGAGATAATTGTCTGTTTTCGAATTGTTGAAGCTTATTTCAGCCATTTGTTGTTCGTATGCGTATGGACTGTTCTTCCCTTTCTTGCTCTTTTCAATGTCTTTCCCTCCTGCGTAATACGCCATTTCTTCATCCAGAACCCTTTTGTTGTAGTTGCGGTAGTTTATGTTGTAGGTTATGCCCAACTGTGAGTTTCCCCAGTTGTATTTGAAGTTCACTACATTATTCCCAAAGCCTGTAGTTACGGCATTTTGGGTGTTTATTCCTACCGAACCGCCATTCTGCTTCTCTTTCGTCACTACGTTGATGACTGCGCCCAGTCCCATGTTTGAGTACTGTATAGGCGGCTGTGTATAATAGTCGATTTTTGATATGTTTCCCGGAGAAATTACAGAAAGGTCAGTAGGAGTTGAAGGAATTCCGTTGATTAGAATTTTGACAGCCTTCCCGTCAACCGAAGACACACTCTGGTCAAGTACCTGAATTTTAGGTAAGAATTCCAAGGCATTCAAGGCACTGCTGTATTGCTCTTTTTCTACATTGGTCAGTCTGTATTCTTTTTTGTCGGCGAACCTTTTTACCATGTTTGCAGTTACTACTACTTCATCCAGGTTCATTGACTTTTCTTTCAGATGTATCACTCCTACATCAACCGGACCGTTCAGTTCCAGCTCCTGCCTTTCATTTGAGTAGCCCATGCACGAGAATTCTATTTCATATTTTCCCGTAGCGATGTCCCCTATTTCAAACTTACCGTTTTTGTCAGTAGCGCACCCCTTCTGGTACAGTGTGTCTGATACAGATTTTACCAGTATTGCAGCTCCGGGTATAGGCTGCTCCTTCACATCCTTTACAACTCCCCTGATATTATGCTGTGACCATGCTGGGATGGCGTAGAATACACTGCAGAGGAGCAAATAGATTGTCACTCTCTTTATCATAATCATATAGCTTTATTTTCAGGCAAAAGTAAATTTTACCAGTCGAAAGAAAGCTATTACCATACTGACATTTCACTGACAATATGCTGATATTCTGTTGGCTGTCAGGTGTTTTTGATAGTAAGACAGTAATATCCGCCTTTGTTTGATACAATTTGTATGTTACTGTTGTTTTCCACTACAGGCTTAAGGCGTTTGACCAGAGTGTATAGCGACTCTTTGGCATTTTGTTTCCCCGGCCACAGCTTTCCGCATATCTCGTCGATATTCATTCTTTTATGTTCACTTGTTATAAGCAGTTCCATGAAAGCATGTTGCATCGGGGTAAACTCGATTGTTTCATCCTTTTCGTTGAAGAACATGGACTGTATGCTTGAGAATTTCATATTTCCTACTACAATTTTGTCCGTGTCGCTTTCAGGCACTATTTCGATTCCATTTCTTTTATGGAAGTAAATCATTGAGATCATTCCCCACATCAAGGATATCATGAGCATTATACCCGGAGTCGTTTGTTCCGACATACCGAATATTGCTGCCTTCGAACAGTTAGGATATGCCCTTATATGCAGCCTTTCCTCACCGTATTTGTAGCTCATTGTATCGCTGCAGAAGGTTATCTTGCTTGGCTCTGCGGTACACATGGACAGGTATGATGTCTCCTTCAGTTTCTCTATTTTCAGTTTCGACTTGAACACCTTTATTGTGTCTGGTGTTATTTCGTCAGATGCTCTCTGCATAATCGTTTGGGCCAGTGCCTGGTTTACATCCTCTATGATATGTTCTTTTGTAGTTGCATAATTCCCGTAGCTTAGTACCAGCGATGGAATCATCAGCGAAAAGAATACTATTATTGCTGTTATTGGTTTCATAATTAGTGTGTCTGGTTTATTATTTCCCACAAATATACAATTTCTGCAGTACTTTCAAGAGTCGTATTATGGTTTTTCTTTCAAATATGGTCATCATCCATTCGCTTTTCTATGCTTAAGAGACTTGTTGCTTCTTTAAGCATTTCAAATAGCTTCTTTTCTTTATTATTCATCAACGGCTGTTTTTCAAATATTATATAGGTATGTTATTGTATGTAACAGGTAATTGCTTATCTTTGTAGGACTTGATGTTTTGGGGTTTTTAAAATCCAATAATAGCGTCTATATTACTATATAGTTTACCGATTACTTATTGCTTTTCAAGTAGCTCGCAATAATCTTCGATTTATTTGTATTGCTAATTTTTAAACTGTTGATTATGAAACATGCCTTATTTATTCATTTCATCATAACTTTGTTTGTCTTGACCTCGTGTGTCGAAAAAGTCGGGTATTACGAAGGCGGCCAAAAATCTGTCATAGAGAAACTGACTAATAAAGAATGGCACCGAGATCATCACGCTGTGTTGGATAATGGTGAGGAGTTCGATGTTCATGAGATATGGCGCTTTTCGGACAAAGGCAATGGCTCTTACAAGTCCATAACTACTTACGAGGATGGACATACTGCGGAGAAGACGACATATTTCCATTGGTCATTCACCACTCCAGATTTCAGTATTATTTATATGGATTATCCTCGTTACTGGAGTATAGAGCGTCTTGATGACAGTCGGCTGTGTGTTTATCAAACATACGATGATCCTTTGACTGTTTTAGACCAGGATAGACAATACAAGGAATATACTTCAGAATAAAATTATATTCTTTTGGCGTGGATGATGATTATTGCGTTTGCTTTAATTGGGGGATTTAGCTTGTTCAAATGGTGTCAGTTCCCTATATTCTCTAACCATTGTTGGCTCGCCTATTTCTCCAGTTCGGTCATAAAATGCAAAAATGTTTTCTGTCAGTTCTTTAATATCCCAATATAAGTTCCCTCCGAAATAAATGGTACTGAAACTTGGATCATTGAACGACCAGTAGCCATTATATTCAGCTGTTTTTATTTCTCCGCTAATATCGGTTATGTAATCAGTTCTTTTGTATGTACCGTTTGTGTTGAACTTATATGTAGTTTGTCCTGACTCATCATTTTCACATTCGTATTTGCTTGTAGCCCATGTAATATCACAAATCAGCGAAATGATTTTTTCTTCCCCGTCAGTATAATAGCCGGTTCTTTCTATGCATCCTGTCAGAATGATTATGCAAAGTAAGATAATCAAAGTTTTTAGTTTCATAATTGGGCGTTTTCTGCAAATTTAAGAAAACTTGTGTATGTTTCCTATCGTTCATTTAATTTTTGTATTATTACTTGTTTTCTACGGTATCAATGTCTTTTCTATCAGCTTGATCATATTCCCTTTGTTCTTACAAATTTCAGAGTTATGGATATTTCACATGGTTGATGATACAGATATCTATCTGCATGATGTCAGCATGATAATGTAAATAAACTCACAGAGTCCTTTTAGAGGGAAGAAGTAATCTTTGAGGTACTTTCTGTATATAATTGCTTGTCTTTGCAAAGGTAGTTCACGAAAATATAACTCTTTTTCAATAAACAGAAATATGAACAGTAATACATCATTGTCTGAGTTTTGTATGCTTTACTGTCAATTTTAAGTATGTTGGCTTACATCTTTGGTTCGCTTAATTCGTTTAATTCGTTTTTGTTACTTGTCAGAGAGTTTATATGTACATTGTTCTATCCTCTGATTAATCATTTGTAGGTGTGTTTCCTGCAACTTGTTGGTCTTTTCACTCATCTGAACATTAATATTGATGATAAGAAAGAAATTTTCAATCTGTCTTTTGGGCATATGTCTAAAAAATCCCCTGCTCTTGATGATTTCTATCATCATCGTTTCCGTTTTTGGATTATTCCATGATTATGCATAATCGCTTGAATATCTGATATATGCGATGTATGATAATTTATTCTTCCTAATTCATCCTAACTCATCCTAATATAAGGCTAACATCCTCCTAACATGAACATAACTTGAGCCTAACATATCCTAACATGAGTCTAACACTATGTAATTGTATTGATTCTTTTGTAATATGTTCCTTTGTAATCTTCTTTCCTTCCCCTATCATCCACTTATTTTCCACCTGCTTACCACTTGTTTTCCACCTGGTTGTCACCAACCAACCACTGATTAACCACCAATTTACCACTCATCTACCACCCTTTCCCCACCAGTTTCCACCATATTCTTATATAATGTCTATATAATGATTTTATGCTGAAACGATAATGATTCATGTCTGCATAAAATCTCATGTTACTTTATATGGTGATTACAGCCAAATTGGAGGATAGCCATTTTCTGACCGTATTGGCTTCAGTTTTTCATTGTATTCTGGGTACTATATCAGATTGTTCAAACATCATGCGATTTTTAATGATATCCCTATTGGGTATGATGAAAATTGTACTCAGCTTCTCATCTGTTGCTTTTATCGTGATGATTGCTTCTCATTCTCCTTTATCGGAGTAATAATTGCTTGTCCTTTACTATCCTCTGGTGTTTATATATCCACTATTCATTTTTAATAAAATCTTCATTGGGTGGATATCGATGCATGTTGACTTTGAATTTGTCACAAAATCAAAACAAGCGGATTAATCGGTTTACAAAAACTTAATCAAAGCGTTCAAACTCGATTCTTTTTGGCGAAGTCATAGTTCATTCTTTTGCTTGCTCAGTTAAATAATGACTTGAAATTGTATGAAAACAGTTCTTGAATTTCTACCATCTTCTAATGCTCATTTGTGAATTTCGTCATAAGGTATATTTCCTGATTTTAATATTCACGAGCTACATTTTGTGATATTTGTGTGGACCCTATAAATCCTTTTAGCATTTTGAGCATTATCTTTTTAACCCCACTTTAGTGATAAAAATTGTTTTATCATTTGCATATTTAGTTTCCCAATATACCTCCTTTGTTGCTCTTCAATTTTAAATTAACTATTTAATAAATTAAAATGATACTTATCATCTTCTCTGGGGTCATTATACCCAATAAACTCATCAACTTTTTCAAACTTGAAAGAGAATCCACTATTTGCTTCTGGATATTCTAATATTTTTTTTCTTTTATATCCTGTTATGTTCACTAAATACTTCCCTGTTTCCAATTTCAATTTAAAGGCATCATATAAGAGAATTCCATCCAATGTTTTATAAGAGATACTTTCATCATTACTTTTGAATTCATCAATATTTATATTTAGTAAATGCCCAAATGAACCAATCCAAATTTCCCCACCCAGTACATGTAGATTAAAATTTTCATAAGTATATATTTTTTGCCATTCATCATCCAATGGAATATTATTGATTACATATTTGTATGAATCAATCGGAACAATAGGTATCCAAACACCTTCTTTTAAAGACTCAAAATATAACTCTGGATTATTTTGGAAAAGATCTAATATCTTTTTGCTTCGTCTTTTGTTCTTTTTAAGAAAATCCATCAATTTTTCTACGGACATTATGAAAATGCCATATCCTGAAATCGTTAGTTTTTTTTCCTTCATAGTTGTAATAATTTATCTTTCAAACTTTATTATATATAATCCTGTTATTTATCTAAAGCTTTACCTTGCGTTAAATCTTCAAACATAGAACCTTATGCGACTGGTATCGTTGCAAAGATATAGAATTTTTATGAGCAAATTCTTTAGTACAATAATTCTTAGCTATCGAATTGCTATAAGATACTGTAACATTCTGCTTGATAGTAAAACTTAATACTTCAACCATATCCAGTTACTATTTTAGATACTTGACATATCCATATAATGTCGGAAAGTTACCAAGTAACTTTATAGAATCTATCGAGTTAGACATATTCCATAGTAGCTGAAGCGGTAAGAATATCAAGTCTTCGTGAAATTCCTCACCTCTCGGTTCACCTCAAGAAATATATTTAATCATACCAAACTAATTCAATATTCTCTATTACAAAATTAAAATATAGCTTGACGTGAATTAATACCATTCCTGCTATTGTTTTTAACAGTCTCTCATTATCAGACTATATATAGATATTTATAATAGTTAAATATTTGATTATTAGTTTTATCTCTCAATTAAATATGTATATTTATAGAAAAATACATGCGAATATGAAAAGATTTATTTTACCTGGTATTCTGATGTTTTGTCTTTCACTCACTTCTTGCCGTCAGGATAGCGTAATTAATTTTGAAGTTCCTGTAGTGCGGGATTATCAAACAGATGTACAGGTCTTAAGTCGGTTTGTCGATGTTGACAAAACTACTGGAGAATATTATATTAACGAAAACAAACGTACTACTGCCCTATCTTATTTGAATGATCAGGACTGGCTTGAGTTGCAAAAGGTTAATCCCGTCAATTATAATAAATATAAGAACGAATTAGCCACCTTGAATAGACAACTTGCTGAATATGCGCATAATCCTAATATAAGCAAGATAGTTTATTCAACTTATGGAGGAGATATTTATGTTCGAGATTTGGGTAATGATTGTTCTCTTCATATTGAAAAAGCAGAAGGCCGTCTATTTTCGACAAGAACCACTCGACAGAGTTTTGTATTTGGTAAGGGGACAAACTCACAAGCTACATTCAACGGAGGGTCATCTGTACAAACAACAGTTAGAATTAATTCTTCCGGGTATTATTTATATGAACTAATATGCAATCCAAATGGCGATTTGCCTGTTGGGGACAATTCAACTGGCTTGATTTTGTCAGGAACAGATTTTGATAACAGCACTTATACATGGATAAGTGATTCACCTAATACTCTTTGGAATTTTAAAGGAACTGCAAAGTCTGTTAGTTTTGGTACCACAGCACAAATTGAGTTTTCAGAATAGATTCAAACAAATAAGCGGAGTTAAAAGCTCCGCTTATTTTGTTTCATTGATATAATTGTATTCTTGATAATCTTTGTAAAATTGTCCAGGTGTTACTACAGGATCATCCCATGTTTCATAAATGCATAAATGGGATTTTGTAAGCTTATCAATCTCCCAGTAACAATCCAGATCCAAGTATATATACTTAAAATTAGGGGTTGTAAAAGTCCAATGAAAATAGGAGGTTCTTTCTTCTATTTTACCGCTTTTGTAAGTTGCTGTTTCTTTATATATTCCGTTTCCATTATCTTTTAGTACATAAGTTACGTCCATATCTATCTCAGTACCGTCGTCTAATACCGAATGATATTTCCTGTTCCATTCTTTATTGGTAAGATTGGAGATAACTTCATTCCCGACCTCGCCATAGTCACCTTCTTGTTCAATGCAACTCAACAGAATGAATATTGTGAATACTAATGATGTTATTTTTATAACAGTTTTCATATGTAAAAAATACCTGTATAATAGTGTGTTGACTCTTTATTAACTCATTTTGCAAATATAATTAATGAGTCTGATATTCTCCTCTTAATGGTAATTTATTTTACACTCAATACCGTTTTGTTATGCTGCGTAAAGTGAAATAAATAGTTTCTCCGCTTAGGACAAAAAAACGGTCAGAAAACTCTGGCCGTTCATAATTCATTATTTAATTCTGTATTATTCTTTTTTGAACAGAGCTTCAAGTGCCCTTCTTATAGCCTGTCTGATATCATCGGCTTCTGTAGAACCCTGTCCTTCTGCAGTACACACACTTATTACGTCATGACTCTTAGCAGATATCATTTGCATTGTTACTTCTATTGTATATCCCAGTCCACGGTTTCTTCTACCACTCTCGCCGTAGTTTACGATTATTGTTTTATCAACATGTTCGTCCTTAATCTCAGGAACTACTATGAAGCCCTGCTTGATAAGTTCGCCAGCTATTACATCACTTGGGTTGACCGTCTTGGTCATTGTCGAGCCGTAGATTCCGTAGGCACTGCCATAAGCTCCACCGGTTGACGATGTTAGCTCTGTTGTTGGAGTGATATATGCATACTTGTAGTTTTTCAGTGACGAATGTTGGATAACTATAGGAGCCTTTAACGCGCTACAGGATGAAAATAAGGTTGCTGTTATAGACAATATACACAAAATAAATAATAATTTCTTCATAACTTCATGCTTTTATTTACAAATATACGGCTTTATTTTGCTAATAATCAATATTTTCACAATTAAATTGCATCAATAATCTTCCAAATATATTTCGCACCCTCTATTTCTCTTGTATAATTTGAATGAGTTATTTTTGATTTTGTTACAATTTCAAAAATCGAACATGAATTTCTTCTGAATCACATTTTATATTTGAGATAGAGAGTTCAGCCTATATCCTGTAATCAAACATTATACTGATGAAATAAATAAGCAATCAGTATAAGCAATAATATTAAAGAAGCACCAACGTACCTGTACTTCTTATTGAATATTGTAAATACGCACAACCCCACTATCACGAGTCGGTATATAATACCGATTGAAGTAAAGTCACTTGAAAATATCTGAACCGAACAGGTAACAGCTATAATTGTAAGGATGATATTCAGAACAATCTTGAAAATATCATTGATAATTTTATTTACTTCCATAATCTTTATGAACAATCATCAGTAGCCCTTTTTCGTCTTTTATAATTTTGAAATTTCCCGAATCAAGCATTTCGTTCCATTGCCTGAATACATCCAAAATAAAGTCATACAAGTCCTTTCGCACATTTATATCTTCCGGTGAAGACAATGAGCATATCAGTTTTCCACTCTGTTCCGACAGATATTTTCTTGCCCTGTCTAAGGCTGCGAGATATACTACCTGATTATATATATAATCGTCGTTATAACCGTCGGCATTCATTGCGTCTATTGCAGAATTAGACATTTCGACAGTAGTTTGCAGATAAGTAGTATCGGTAATGGATTCTCTATATCTGTTTGCTTTCTCCATCATCCTCTCAATTCTTTTCCTTGCTTTCTGGTCATCAGACATTACCGTATTGTTTTCTTGTGTCGTGTTCATCAGAAACCAGACTTTCCGTTGCCATTCATATACGGCAAACCTCTCATCATCCGCATTGTCTGTTTTGTCAATATAGCTTCTTATACTTGGCGCAGAAGGATACTTTGATTGTATTATGTCATCAACCAGATAGCCATGCAGTCCCTTCAGGTTATTGAACAGAAAACCTTCGAACATCAGGTTTATATAGTCCTTGTTCTCGTGCAGATATTGTTTGTAGGTTTTGTAGGCTTCAGATTTCATATAGTCCGAAGCTCTGCTGCTGTATTTCTCTTTATCAAGCTCATCCTTCAGTGCCTTTTCCAGACTCACATATTCTGAAGAATCCTCTATGCTGTACCAGTAGTGTTCATCAGGCTTCGAAGACATATCTACCCATGCCTTCGCCTCCCAATAGTCAATACCCATATTTACCGAATCTCTTTTTTCTGGGGACAGTTCATAGTACAGAGAATCTTTTTCCCAACCATTGAAAATGACTTCAATCGAGTCTGATTTCTCTTTCATTATTCCTTTATAGATTTCAAGCAGTTTCTTATCTGTTTGGGACGTTAACATGAATGTACCGCTTTCTATCCTGCCATTAACTTGTGGATCTGAGATAATGGAGTCGTTATATACAAATGCAATCTGTTTCCCTATTGCTTTTTCAGTCTCATCGGCCCACTTGTTGATTTTATGCTTGCTTATTCGTCCGCTAATGGCATATTTGCCGTAATAGTCCTTTTCAAGTTTTAGTCCAACCATATCTTTTACAGTTATGATTGGCTTAGCAGATAAGCTGTCTGCACTTAGTACGCGATACCAGCCGTTTTCTCTATGCGTCAATGCCTGGTCATCATTATTTGTCACAAAAATACTGGTAGGCCCGTCTGCACCTCCTATGATACCAGCAGAACTCCTTTTGGGTGTGTGACAGCTGGCAAATGAGACAGACATCAAGAACAAGAAGTAATATAGTTTCATATTTTAGTATTGATATGGATTATACAAATAGAGCAAATCAAATTGAATGATGTAACAGAGTATGCAGCTTCATGTGTAACAATATCATACAATTCATCAGTCTGCTATGTCAAACGGATTTTAATTATTGTTGCAATAACCAACAGCAAAACAGCAGCAAGCAGCAGTATCAATTTCGTCTTCTTTCTCTTAGAGAAGATGCTTAAATTATAAATCAATGCTATAATGACTGCTGATCTGCCCAATATCGAGTCTGTACTCAATTGGTTTACTATCATTGATAAGACAATCCATAGTGTAATTAAAATCAAAATGACGTCAATGATTCTATTCAATATGCTTGTGCGTCCATTATTCTTGCTATTGTATTCACGTAGTTCATAGTATATTGGTATGCCAATAATAGGTAATAATACGACAATAGAACTATAAAGAAATCTTTCCTTTTTTGTACAATTGGAATGCATTATATTATATACAACGAAGCAATCCAACATGAATATGAGTATTATCAGGACGAGAGTTATATCCATAATGTTTGATTTATATTTCAGTATTCTACTTCTAATTTTCGTATCATATTTATCATCAGATTTTTATTATTGCTCATCAATATCGCAAATATAGTGTTTATAATCAGATAAATATAATCTCAGAAGTAATATTTTGTAATTTACAAGTTCTAATATTCTGCAACTTCTAACATAAGAAGAGGTATATTGCTAAATAGATTACTTCATTAGAATGAGATTATTGAGGTTAGTGTTGTACTGCTTGCTGATATGTTCACATTTGAGGTGCAACGACTTGTCTGTAGGCCCTGAAGTGCTTCCTTAATATGTATTGCCCGTTCATACGGTTGGTGGCATCTATGGCAGCGGCCAGTCGTGATTGCTTGTCACGGTCGATTATATCAAAGAGGTTGGTCTGAATTACATTATTAGGAACTATATTCCATACACTTACATCGTCATAACCACCATTTTTGCAGAAATCCTATCATTATTAATCTACAAAATCAATCCGTGCTATCTGTCCGAATTGGGATGTTTTATCCATACCTATAAAATCCCAAAAGGTGGAAGTGGAACCACTAGTCCAGGTATATGATGCTGTTCCTGTTGGTCCAGTACCCGACAACACTATACTTGAAGGGTGATTATTATTATAATATGCTCCCTTTGTATTACATTTTAACTCATATAAGTAATAACCGAGACCTAGAATTTGAATATTAGTATGAATAGTAGAACCAGCATTAAATGAAGCATAAGATTGTGCTCCACCTGAAATGTTCATTTGCGAATAGTTAGGATTTGTATTTCGAGAGCTTATAGAACTTTTTTCAATTTGTATAGAACTATTGTTATTCAAGTCCTTCACATAAGTTTTTCCACCATAGGTTGTATAGATAATCTTGCTAATATTTGGATTATTTACATATTCAGTAAGTTGTTTATTCAATTCCTTAAGTTCCTTTTCATACCTGTCATAATTAATAGGATTTACCTTTTGTAATTCCAGCCAATCCTTATCATTCAAATAAGAAACGGCATTAGGTCTTTTGCTCTCATTAATAAAATACTCTCCTGTTGAGCTATTGAAGTCAACAAATTTAGACAGAATTTGTGAATCTGTTTGATAATCCCTCATTACAGGGGATTTTACATTTATAACTTCATCATTAGAACATGATGTTACACAAACACTTGCTGAAAGTAAGATAATTAAATTAAAAAAAAGATTCTTCATGTATTTTCTATTTATGTTAGTTATGGTATCTTTGGATTAATACTATGATATTCTTGAAAATCTTTGTAATGTTGGTCTGGAACTGAGATTGGATCTCTGTAAGTTTCGATAATTGATAAATACTCATTGGATAGTTCTTTTATCTCCCAAAATAAAGGATAATCCATGTATATATATTTAAAGTTCGGTGTCGTAAAAGACCAGTGAAAATATGAGGTGTTATTTTCTATATCACCATTCATATATGTTGTTATGGTTTGATGTGAGCCACTTCCGTTTTCAGAAAATGAGTAGATCTCGTGTATATCCATTTCCGTTCCATTATCTAACTTGTCATGGTATTTTCTCTCCCATTTGTTTTCTGTTAAGTTAGATATAATGGTTTGTTGATTATAATCGTAATATCCCTCTTTTTCAATACATCCATAAATTGTAAATAGGAGTAAGAGGATATTTATTTTCTTTAATATTGACTTCATTCTTATAGCAGATTAATTATCACTAATAAAAGCATAATATTAATGGATTGCTTTTTTAAAGTAAATATTTATTCAATCTTTAATACTTTATTATTTATCCTTATAACGTTAGTATCCCACATAAATTCATTGTTTTCATGTTGTATGGTTTTATAGTTCAGTATTTACTTTTATTTTCCCTATTGTTTCCTGTTTGTTAAGCATCTGAAGTAAATTCAGGTACATATCAAACTTTCGTTAAAGAATCAATGTTTGAAAATACTATCATATATAAACATTTTATGTGTGTTTTAGATAAATCTATACTGATGGTATTACAATCAAATTCTGCAAACATATGTAGGTTTCTACTATTATCAACATCAATCTCCAAAATGCAATTGGGTTGCTTATCTCCTTGAAAATTGAGATGTACTGGATAAAGTATTTTCTACTTGTAATAACTGGCTCTTAAAATATAAAGCTCAGTTTCTTTGTCCGTATTACTTTTGTTTTTCAAAAATACAATATGAAAATTCGATTAAAAAATTCTAGTTATGTTTTCATTACTTTTAGCAAGTAAATCTCAACATATGTTGAGATTTACTTGCTCATAGTAATTGCTTTCCTTATTCTGCTCATATGTGTTGGAGTTATTTTGAGATAAGATGCAATTTCTTTTAAAGGTATCAGTTGAAATATATAAGGACTTCGTTTAAGAAGCTGTTTGTATCTTTCTTCAGGAGTTAATCTATATAAGTCAGCATATCGTGAATAGGTTTGAAAAAACATTTGTTCTGCCGCTATTCTAGCAATATAAAGCTGGTCAAAACCTTTTTCAAATTCATTGATTAAGATATCAGAATGACAAATGAGAATATTACAATCCGTTAATGCACATATTGATATTTCAGATTCTAAGTTATATAGACATGTTGGATAATCAGCCATAAATTCACCTGCAAAGGAGAATCCTGTATTATATTCTTTTTTTTCTGTTACATTATAACATGTATATTTTATAATACCTGATTCAATATATCCCCAATAAGGAAAAATATCTCCTTCTCTAGAAATAAAGTCTCCTCTATTATAGGATTTTAATATCCCTTTCTCAAAACACAGTTTCTGAAAAAAAGTAGTATCTATTTTGGATATATATTTGTTAAAATCTGACTCCTTCTTCATATTTGAAATTTAAAATATAAAATATTGTTCTCAATGATTTTCTACAAATGTAGCTCTTATTATTGACTAATAGTTTTATTTATGAAATAAATCGTCTATTATCAATAACTTATCATCTTTACTTTACGATAATGACATCATTGAGGTAGGTGGTGTGCTGCTTGCTGATGTGTTCGCATTTGAGGTGCCACGACTTGTCTGTAGTGCCCTGGACAGCTACCTTTATGGTGTTGTGGCCATTCTTGCGGTTTATGGCTTCTATGGCAGCGGCCAGTCTTGACTGCTTGTCACGGTCAATTGTATCAAAGAGGTTATAGTTGAAACTGTCTTAATACTATAGTTAATTGCCTTTCATGAGTTCACACTTTTGCTGAACTTAAGGTCGATTATATTGATGGTTGTATAGATATCTTAATATGTTTTGAATTGAGAAATCCGATACATAATAATAAAACTGAATAATTAACGTAATTGATATGTTATTTTTAATTATCCATTAAGTTAACTTTAAAAGTACGTTTCCGTTTTCATATTTTAACGTAACAAAATAGGGGTATAAATGATTTTCTGCGTTTCATATATAAACATAGATAATTTCTTAATTTATGAAGTCAATTAATGAATAATATTATGATATAATGGTAATAGAAATTAGTTGTTGTGAAAATGGCTATATATCAAATAGTGTTTTCAGAACTTTTTCGTACAAATTTGGTTTTAAACTTAATTAATGCAGAAATATGAAAATGAAAAATCTTTTTTTTATAACTATGTTATTTAGTTATATATCTGCCTATAGCCAGCATTGGGGTTATGGAATAGAAGTTGGATATACAAATAATAAGCTACAAACCAAAACCATTGGTTCAAAGCCTCTTAGCGGTTTTAAAGTAGGTGGAATTATTAATTATAATTTTAAAGGTAACATTTTAATTGAAACAGGAATAGCATACGAGAGAAAAGGCGGAATACTTGAGGGTAACAATATAGCTTCTCAAAAGATTTCAAGAATCGAAGTTTCACATATTGATTATCTGAATTTTCCCATTTCTGTTGGATACAAAATGAATATAAGGAATAAAATACTGTTCATTCCTCAAATTGGATGGTTCTTCAACATTGGACTCCAAGGAAGTGGACTACTATCAGGGGTGGACAATTATAATCAGCCTTATACAATGGGTATAGACATATTTTCAACTTCCAATACAAACCAATACAGACCGTTTAATAGGACTGATACCGGCCCGTTTTTTGGCGTAAATCTTCAATACAAAAAGGTTCGACTAAAATGTTCCTATGAACTTGGAATAAAACCAATACATCCTATTTATGGAAATCCCCAAAATAGAACAGTAGGAGTTTCTGTAGCCTATGTACTATAAGTATTTTGGCTCGGCATATCAGAATATGAAATCTAGTATATAAAATAAGTCCATATAATTGGAATGATAATATTCAATTATTATTCCAGTTATGGTCTTTATCACAAATGAAAAATGAAAATTAGACAGGTGAACTATACTCCATCATCCGCTGACACGATCGAGTTTTCTATGAATATATCTATGACCGTCTGAAGCAGTTTCTCTTTTTCAAATTTATTCAATTTGCCCGGATATTTTAAGTTGCTTAAAAAATCTATAAATGAAAGAGCTAAATATTTGAGACATTCTTCTTTCGTAGTCAACTTAAAATAACCTTCGAAATCCACCACAAAATCTGCCGTGAGACATTTATACATTCTTACTTCAGGAGTTACAGAACCACTATATTTCAGAGTTCTATCCTCATAGTATTTAGGACGATGCGCTCGAAAGAATAGACTGAACTTAGATGACAGGCATATAAGTCTTATACTTATAGTTTCCACTAAATCAGATTTAAAGCTCAACAACTCATTTGATAATAAATTATCAAATGCACGGACTGCATCATTATAGAAACTAAAGCTGAGAAATTCTCTTGACATTACAGCACCGAGTATTATTTCCATACTTTACAATTTTATAAAAGGACATATAATAATTCCTTTATATCGTGATAATAATGAATATATCAATATCAATATAATCTATACAATATCACAAATATTGTGTTTATAATCAGATAAATATAATTTTTAAATTAATATCTTGTAATGAAGAAGTTCTAATATTCAGCAACTTATAATGTTCACTTCACTAGGATGACATCATCGAGGTTGGTGGTGTACTGCTTGCTGATGTGTTCGCATTTGAGATGCCACGACTTGTCTGTAGTACCCTGGACAGCTACCTTTATTGTGTTATGACCGTTCTTGCGATTAATCGCATCAATGGCGGCGGCCAGGCGTGACTGCTTATCACGGTCTATAGTATCAAAGAGGTTGGTTTGGATGGCAGAGTCAGGAACTATGTTCCAGACAATGACATCGGCTTTCTTGTACTGGTAACAGCCATCTTTGCGGCACCCCATGCGGAGTGCCCGGACTGCGGTGCTAACAAGTTTCTGAAGGTCGTTGGTCGGTTCCTGCAGGTGGATGGTGCGGTTGATACAGTGTTGTGGTAGATCAAGACGGAAACGACTTGTATAGGCGAATACTGTTATCTCTGTACAGCAGCTGTGCTGCATACGAAGCTTGCGCACACATTCGGATGTGAAGTTGGCGACAGCTTCCTCCAGGCTGTAGAGTTCTGATAGGCGGGTATGAGTAAGTTCTCTTTGTTTCAACGAAGCTGTATTGGTATGATATTAAATTATCAGAAAAGAGGCTGTGTCAAACACTTTTTTGAAAATATGAACTTATAAATTGAGCATTCTATATGACAAAAGAAAGGAGCGTATTATTATTCAATACAGAGTTTGATTCGACCCTTTAAAATCTCAAAGTTATAGTCTATAACATTGAGGAGTTGTTACTTCAGTTTTGACACACCCTCTTTTCAAATGTTTAATCTATAAAGATTAGTTTCCGTTTTTTATAGCTTAAAATTGTTTTTTGTCTAGATAATATTTCATATCCGATAAGACCCTGTATGTCTTCTGATCTAGTCGCATTGAGATGATCTATATTGCTAAATACAGTCTCAGTATTTTTGAATTTTTTATTTCCAATTTTCATACTCTTAAGGATACCTGTATGAACTTCACTAACATTTCCATTATTTGCACCTTTTAAATCTGTTGTTTTTAGGCTCTTTACATTTTTCTTTAACTTAGTCCATAATTGAGAACCTAAAAGATTTGTGCCAGCACCACAATCTATGGCTAACAGAAGAGTTATCTTATCTATTTGAGCATTCACGCATGGTATGTGAGTAAAGGATTTTTCTTCATTAAAAGATAATGAAGTCTCACTATAATTATATTTGTTTTCTTTTAAAAATGTATCTGTATAATCAGGAACTATTAAAGTAAGTGTTTTATTCTGATAATCAAACAATAAATCATAATCTTTATATATAGAGTATCCGATTAAACCATGAATTTCTAGTCCATTCTCCAAATGAGATAAATCAGACATCATTACTTTAACATTTTTAGCCTGAATGCCATTTAAATCAAAAGAGTGGATTGTTGTTACATCTTGGCCATTTATGTTACTACCATTAACATCTTTTGAGTTATTGAGACTGATTCCCTTTTTGTTTTCGTTTCCTTTGAAATACTTACTATTGAGGTATAGTGAAGGAGCACCACTATCAATGATAAATTTGCATTTTTCACCGTTTATCATTGCTGTAACAACTATCAGATTATCTGGCGTTATTTCAAATGGGATTGATATCATTTTTGATTGTGGTCTTTCTAGATCTATTTCTTTATCAGCTTTTTTTACCATAACTGTAAACAAATCTAGACGTTTTATCTTATTTTCTTTATTAAAAACAAAGGTTGAAGTTCTTTCGCCAACTCTTGAATAAGTGAATTTATAAACCAATGTCAGACCATTTTCATCTTTACTTTCTGATATTTTATCATATTTCGATATATGCTCTTTTAATTGTACTACTATTTGGTTCAGTACTAGTGTGGCAACGTTACCCTTTTGACCAGAGCACTCAAAATCAGGTGAAAGGTGTTTTTGTAAACTCTCTGCAGAGTGGTTGTTAATTGCATTAACTGTTTCTTGCACAAGCTTCTCGCACTCTGTTATTGATTGCGCCTTTGTACCTTGTAAAAAAAATAAAAATAAAATAACACAGATAATGGTAATGCTTGTTCTCATATAACTATTCATTTGAAGTTTATAATTCTGTATTAACTCTTATTATATGCACTTTATTATTATCCTAATAAAACGAATATCACAAATATAGTGTTTAAAATCAGATAAATATAATTTTAAAGTAATTTTTTGTAATAAAGAAGTTCTAATATTCAACAACTTATAATGTTCACTTCACAAGAATGACATCATCGAGGTTGGTGGTGTACTGTTTGCTGATGTGTTCGCATTTGAGGTGCCACGACTTGTCTGTGGTGCCCTGGACAGCCACCTTTATGGTATTGTGGCCGTCTTGTTGTTGATGGCATCTATAGCAGCGGCCAGCCGTGATTGCTTGTCACGGTCTATAATATCGAATAGGTTGGTTTGGATGGCAGAGTCAGGAACTATGTTCCAGACAATGACACCGGCTTTCTTGTACTGATAATTGCCCTCCTTACGGAAATCCATGTATAGTTTTTGGTACTGACTATTTTACTCTATTCTGTCAACAATTTCAAATTCTGCATAAGCAATTTCTGTATCATTGTTAAATGATTTATATATACGATATTTTCCAGGGCAGTTTGACTCTTTCGATGTATAGATTCTAATTAGCTGCTCATGGGTGGGGTATTCTGGATTTAAGACCCAAGCAATATCTTCAAATATAGCATCTGTAGGTAATGGCTCCCACTGCTGTTTAATACTGTTGTAATAAGCAAGGCTATAGTAATTTCCACATGTATATTCTTTTTGGGAATAGTTTGTAACTGTAATTTTCACATTTGTTGCTGATAATGGATAATAATCATGCTCGGTTTTCATGGAGATTTCGGTTGGATTTATATATTTTCCTGTTGGGATAGGCCTTGGTTGTGGTTTCAATTTTAGTGATAAAGTTTCGGATGTTTCTTCCTTATCTATGAATTTTGAATTGGCTGCATCCATTACTTCCTGTTGGTTGTCGGTTAATCTGAACTCTGTCATAAGCGTATATTCTTTTCCGTTTTTCCCAATTGTAAGGAAGAATCTATATCGACCGGGAGTATTTTTGAATAATATTGCGTTATAGTTCTTTTCTTGTTCTTGAAAAAGGACATATGACACATCAAATACAACAAGATGCATTGGGACATCCCTCCATATCCCATCTTCATCTTCATAAGTATATTGGTAGTATCCTCCATATTCAATATTAGTATCACTATGGTTGCTCAGAACAAAGTTAATTTGTTTCTGTTTGGTTGAGTAAACTGAAAATTCAGGATGTAAAGATAAACCAAGTGTGTCATTAATTCCTATCATTTTGTTTACAGGAGGTTGAGACACTTCCTTTTCCTTCTGTGTGTTTCTGCTGGAACATCCAACAATGAAAAGAATTGATAAAAAAAGAATTGCTATTTTCATAATTCGAATCATTAAGAGGATTAAACAATAGAAGTAATAAATCTGTTTGTACTATTTTCTCTTAAATGGAGACTATATCACAAATATAGTGTTTATAATCAGATAAATATAATTTTAAGTAATATTTTGTAATGAATAAGTTCTAATATTCAGCAACTTATAATGTTCACTTCACTAGGATGACATCATTAAGGTTGGTGGTGTACTGCTTGCTGATGTGTTCGCATTTGAGGTGCCACGACTTGTCAGTAGCTCCCTGGACAGCCACCTTTATGGTGTTGTGGCCGTTCTTGCGGTTGATGGCATCTATGGCAGCGGCCAGGCGTGACTGCTTTTCACGATCAATGGTATCAAAGAGGTTGGTCTGGATGGCAGAGTCTGGAACTATGTTCCAGACAATGACACCGGCTTTCTTGTAGTGGTAACCACCCTCTATGCGGAAATCCATGCGGAGTGCCCGGACAGCGGTGCTCACAAGTTCCTGAAGGTCGCTGGTCGGTACCTGCAGATGGATGGTGCGGTTGATACAGTGTTGCGGAAGATCCAGACGGAAACGGCTGGTATAGGCGAAGACTGTTATCTCTGTGCAGCAGCTGTGCTGCATACGAAGCTTACGGACACATTCAGAAGAAAAGTTGGAGACAGCTTCCTCTAAACTGGAGAGTTCGGACAGACCTGAGTCAGGGAAACTTCGGCTGGTACAGATACTCTTCTTCTGTGGCAGTTCCTCGACATCGATACACGATTCACCGCGAAGCTCCTTCCAAGTGCGGACACCTGTAATTGTAAGTAATTGTCGCACAAAACTCTCGCTTTTCTGAGTGAAATCCCAGGCGGTATTTATACCGTAATAACGCAGCTTATCCAAGCTCCGATGGCCTATTCCCCAGACATCGCCAATTTCGAAGCCCTGCAGCGCCTTGATGCGCTTTTCCTCAGAATCAATCATGCATACACCCTGATATCCCTTGTATTTCTTACCATAACGGCTTGCCACCTTCGCCAGAGTCTTTGTCGGTGCAATGCCCATTGTAACCGGGATGCCTGTACCTTTGCCAATAGTGTTAACAATCTTATGCCCATAAGAAATCAGCTTCTCCCCTTCTCCGAAGCCGGAGAGATCCAGGAACGCTTCATCGATCGAGTACTGTGTCAGTTCGGGCGTGAACTCGGACAGCAGCATCATTATCCGGCGGCTCATGTCACCATACAAATTGTAATTGGAACTGAAGACAGCCACATTGTTTGCCTCCAAGATATCACGGATCTGATAGAGAGGTGTACCCATCTTGATGCCCATTGCCTTGACTTCATTACTTCTGGCCACGACACAGCCGTCATTGTTCGAGAGAACAACGACAGGTTTGTTACGGAGCAGCGGATTGAACACGCGCTCACATGAACAGTAGAAGTTATTGCAATCGACAAGGGCTATCATAACTATTTTTCTGCAAAGATATCATTATTAAAGCGATTATTAAACCTCCATTACAAATAGTTCTCTTTTAGGAATACGAATGTTGCATGTTCTATAGTTTTTTGCGACAAAACATGTATTTGTCTTTAAAGGTTTCATTGTAAATAAATAATGTTTTACTTTTCATGCTATAGAAATTATTTTATACCTAACATTACGTTTATAGTATAAGAGTCTGTACAAATGCACTCTTTCTATAAAAAAATTGACCGAAATGCTTCATTATCAATAATAAAACAATATATTTGTATTTAGAGTCGCTTAAATTACAAATTCATGAGTAAGTTTTATATTGTAATGTTGGTATTGCTTATTATAGCAATAATCAACCTGGTAAGGGCCTTAAAGGAAAATAAATCCAACAGTAAATTCTTTGGAGTAACAATCAATGTCATAGCTATAGTGTTACTTGTAACAGCATTGGCTATTGGATTATTCGAATGAAGATAATAACTTATAACAATTTTATCTATATGAAAAAAGTAATATTGTTTCTTCTTTTCGTAGCAGTCAATTCGATTGCTGTATATAGCCAAACAAGTGTTAGATATGTGCAGAAAATGGAGGTTGAACTCAGAGCTGGATTAACTACGCCGCTCGGTGATTACCATACTGGAAAATCTCAAACTAGTGCTTCATTAGGATTAGAAGGCAGGTACAACTTTAGAGGAACTCCTTGGGATTGCGGTATTATGCTTGATTTGTCAACAGCGCGTCGTGGCTACGAACATCTTTACAATGACGGTTATGACCGTTGGCAGAGCAACAGAACTTTGTCTTTCGCTTTAACAGGAGATTATAATTTCCGACAAGGTACTAAAATCAATCCTTTTGTAGGAACAGCAGTTGGTGTAGCATACAATGATGTTGTCGGGGACAAATACTTTCCGTCAAATGGTATTTCCATGCTCTTCTCCCCGCGTATAGGTGTTGAGTTTTTTTATCATCTTCGTATATCAGCACAGCTCAATTTATGCAGAAAAGGATATAATAATCTGAGCGTCAATCTTGGTCTGACATTTGGCGGACGCCCCAAGAAGTAGATAACACAATAATATAATTCAACTTTTCTACTCTTCTCGTACTAGAGTGTCTGAACATCTACAATCTGGTACAAAGAACTTTATATTTTGGCCTTAATTTAAGTGCTTTAATCTTTAAAAGGTTACGCATTTAATACAAAGCGCAGTTTTATTTTTTCTTTCTGAACTGTCGTTTGATATCATAGGTTAGAACACCCCTTACCAGGAACTTATTTTCTTCTGTTATCGTGACGTCCCTTATATTTAATATACTTCTCTCATTGCGCAGAGATTAAGAAAGAACTCTCCATAAATTTACTCTACCTATAGTAGCATTGGAAAGTTCTTTCTTTATCTTACGATTAATCATATTTTATATATCCGCTCGATAAATACTTATTGCCAGACACGTCTGCTTTGAGTTTCCCATTCACCCAAACCTTAATTGTTATTAAGGTGTTGCCATCCTTACATCTTGCTTCAATTGACAACCCTTCATTTTCAGCTTTAAAGCTTTTATCATAGCTGTTGCGAATAACCAGACCGCTTTCTGGGGAGTCTTTTATACCATATATTCTTACTGGCTCATTGGTGTTGGCTTCTACATGTACACGAACATCGTTTAGGGTTGGTGTGTCTTTTGAGCAGGCAAAGCAAACAAAAAGACATAGAAGTGATAAAGTAAATACTGGTAATTTTTTTAATTTCATAAATCCTTTCATTGTACGATAATTTTAAATTGAACATTTAGTTAATATATGCACCTAGTTTAGGTAGTCGTTTTTTTTATAACGCTTTATTACCCACAAACCACTACTTCGGAATGTTAAAGAAATAAAATCACCATTATTTATATGAGCCCCACAAGGTTCAGCTTATCATTAAGCAAGTCTTTTTCTATTTGTTCAATCATTGGATACCTCTTTCGAGTCTCTTTGATTGTATTCCCCTATACTTATTTTTTTCTGAACTGTCGTTTGATATTATAGGTTAGAACACCCCATATCAGGAAGTTATTCTCTTCTGTTATCTTTATCGGGGAATAGTCCTCGTTAGCTGGAATAAGCCAGATACAATTGTCGGCCTTGTCAAATCGAACTTTCTTTAGTGTGAACTCTCCATCGATAAACGCTACTACTATATCCTCATCCTGCGGCTCCAGGGATTTGTCTATTACAAGCAAATCTCCGTCGTCTATACCACAGTCTTTCATCGAATCTCCACAAGCTCTGGCATAGAATGTCGTTGCAGGATGATGAATCAATTCACGGTTCAGGTCTATACTGTCTGTCATATAGTCCTGAGCAGGAGAAGGAAATCCTGCTCTGATTCCTTGGTCGGCAAACTGTAGTGAAAGCTCGCTGCTAAAGTCTGCCGAATACATTATAAGTTTTACATTCATTTTGTTATTCCCTTTTTTTGCATTTCTTCCCTTACCAATTCCATTTCTGTTTGAGTCATTCTGGCAAGTTTTACTTTGTGCGGATTCATCTTTTGGTATGCCTTGAAATCATTTATCATTTGTTGAAAATCAAACAGGAATTCCTCATTACATCCATGTCTGCGATATATTTCGATTGCCGATTCAAGAACTTCAACAGCGCAGCTGTCACCTCCCTGGAATACCATTGCCGGTATCTCATTAAGAACGCAATCTCTTAATAGTCGAACTTGATCTTTCATATGCTTTTGATTTTGTTACGTTTTCAAAAATATTCTGCTCAGGCATAATCAACGTCTGTTTGGCCTGAAAACATTTACGTTACTCCTTTTATATTCTCCATTTACGCGATAAATGCCCTGTCATCAACAGAAGTGTACTGTTGATGTCCGTACTGTTTATACTAAGTGTCGTGGGTATTGGATACTGCAAAGATAACAACTTATTAGGTTCACCAGATTCTTTTTATACAAAAGTTCACCTTTTCTAAAACAAAGGAACAGTTTTCTTTTCCTCTTTTTATTCAATCCCCCCTTTTCTACGGCATCTGTCTGTACCCACTTCAATTTCCATTTTCTTTTGTCTGATACGAAGGACTTGTTCATTTTTTACTGCAAAGTTTGATTGTCTTAGCTCTACATAATCAAGGAACATTTCATTTGCTGTGTAAAATCTTCCTCTATGGTACATAGAGAGTATTTGACACATCCTCCTTGCTTATTCGGCATACAATCAGTGTGGCAGAAAAAAATAATCAATCCTTTCGGTTTGGACAAAACCGTAGGGAAAATAATAATCTTATTAATAATTGTATTATGACTTTTAGAGATTTTATGAAGGAAAACGGTTACGATGTGGTAACTACATTTTGGGAAGACTTTTCTGCAGCAGATATTTACGGTATTCCGGCAGTCACTGATACGTTCAATAGGGCGTTCGAAGAGTGGAAAGGTAATCATATCTATCTTACAGAGCTTGTACTTGTCCTGAACCATAAAATCTGGCAGCACCACGAATCGTCACCGGCACTTGCTAAGGAATATGATGAATTATGGCGTAAAGCTGATAGTTATGCCGTAGATAATCTTCAAGGCAGTGAGCTTGAATACTTTTACGATGTTACCGACTGATTGTTATACTTAATTTTAATAATGCTATGAGTGTTGTTTGTACAAAGTGTGGAAGTCTTGATGTTGCTTGTGAGGCTATGGTAAACCCAAATACCAAACGGATCGCCAACTACACAGATGAATCATTCGATTATGCGTGGTGTAATTCTTGTAGAAATGGAGTTGTTATAACTGATGTAAATTCAAATAAGCATAGAATTTCCCGTGCTTATAGGAAATATAAATCTGAGAACGCTGCTTTACCATCTATTGCCGTGTGTAATGTAGTTGTCAGGAGTAGTGATAGTTTGCATCGAGGTGTTGAAATTGGACTCAATAAGCAGTTGTTTTCAAATGATTCTTCCCTTTTTTCTATGGTTAATGGTATTAATGAATTATTGACGTATTGCAAATTCAATCAGTACCACGATTTCATCATTACTGATTTTCTGTATTTCAAGTGAATGTTTTCAGGTTGTCGATATGGTACAGGTTCATTTTAAGATTGTACCATATCGTTTCCTTAGTGTACATCATTTTTTACCCTTTTATATATTCATATCTCTTTTTTATTCCAAATCATACCCTCTTTTATATTTTGCATCTTCTTATCCCCGTCACTGCCCGTTGGGTGATGTCATTTTTCTCTGCGAAGTTAGATTGCCCCATTGTCATTCTGTCAAGTGCCGCTTTGCTTTTCTTATGAAAAATCTTCCTCCTTATGGAGAGTATTTTTCATGAAACACTTGTCGCCATTATGGAGCAATCATTGGGGCAGAAAAAATAACAATTCCCTCCGGGCAGGAAGAACCGGAACATTAGGGAAATAAACACTATTAAGTTATGGCAAATGGTTACATGTTGGAGTCGGAAATCCTGAAGAAACATCTGGATTTTATTCGTGAGGAAATCAAGCGTTTCCAGACCTTTAAAGACGAGCTTAGTAATAGTAGCGGAGCAAGGTCAGACGATGCCGGTACGCTTTTGGGTGCTTATGGGCGGATAACCTTTGAGTTGAACGCTCTTTTGCGACATAGTTATGATGCAGACCCGCATTAGTATTTTGATTATTAACATTTTAAATATATATATGATTATGAGTATTTTGAAACAGACAGAGAAATTGTGTTCACTTGCAGTTGCCACATTATGTTCAAGGAAACGTAAGTTTCAGGCCGAACCTGTATTTATTAAGGAGTTTGACAGCGAAGGTACAGTACATCTTACCCGTGTTCTGCTTACCGAAATCTACACCAACGGTCAGTGTGTGGTTACCTACCCCTATGATAACGAAGAGCAGCGCTCTCTTGCCGATTTGTGTCTTGACAGTCTGCTTCACCTGTTACATTTGGTTGAGCCGGAGTTTGATTTGACATGTTCTCTCGACGATTACGGAGTTTACGCTTATCCTGTCAGCCGTTTCAGTCGTGATGCTTCTGACGAGGATATTATCTCAGATTACATGAACAATTCCAATGATGAAGATCCGGTAAGGAAATACACTATCGAAGAGTTTCTGTCCTATATCAACGACGAGTGCTTTAATGATTTGGGTTATTGGGTTCGTTTGCTCAAGTAACTTTTATGGTTCAATATATTAATCAGACGTTTTTTATGAAATTGGAGAACATCGATAAGAAACAGCTTTTTCGGGAGATTACCGAACTCATGCAGCCTTTATATTTCCCTGTACCCTATGATGAAGATAATATCCGGACATTGGCTCAACACGAGTATGAGCTGTTTTGTAAGGTATTATCTGTAAGGTACGGTTTAGACATTGATAAGTACGTCTTTGAGCATGACGGCCATTCCCCGTTTGATGTCATATACGAGGATGTCATTCGTGAACTGAAATCCCGTATGCGTAAAGACCCTTTCCTGCTTCAGAGTGAAGCCATTCGGCAGAATCTTGTCACGCTGGTACGCCAGGCAGTTGTCAGAGCCGGAGGATGTCTTGGAACTTTCTACAAGAATGTCGGGATTCATCACATGGAATACAAATCCGGAGACATGTACGATGATGTTCCGGCTGTAGTTTTCCGTAGAGGTATGGCTTGTACTGCCGGTGGATATGAGAGTGCTATGTTGTACGATATTTATCTTGCACCTGATGACAGGCTGATGTGTACTGTTGATGACAAGGATTGCAGCGAGTATGATGTTCCACTTGATACTCTTCTTCTTGAAAGTCTGTTTGAGGTCGTTCATTGGTTGCGTATTAATCATTTTTTGCCGGATACAGACGCTCCCGATTGGGTTTGCGAGGAGTGCGGTTCTTCGGATGTCGAAACCCTTGCTTGGGTCAGGCCAAACGAGAATAATAGCTTCGCCGATTATCTTGGAGTTGATGACAATGGCAACAACTGGTGTCATCATTGTGAGGAACATACCGCTTTGGTACAGTTTACAGGTAACGAAGACAGCAAGTCTTCTTCAGTCAGTTAAGGTTTATGGATAGTATATATATCAGGAACTTCAGCATCGAAGTGACACGCCGTTGCAATATGGCGTGTTCACATTGTATGCGAGGCAATGCTATGGCACTCGATATTAGCCACTCTTACATCAGGAACATATTAAATCGTGTTCGTGGGGTTCACAACATCAATATTACCGGTGGTGAGCCGTCCCTCAATGTCAAGGCTATGCGGTACCTCCTTTCCTGCCTCAAACGTCGTGGCATACCTGTTGACCGTTTCTACATTGTCACCAATGGTTCTTTGTCCTCTATCTCACCGGATTTCATAGAAACCTGTTGCGCTCTGTATGATTACCAGACAGAGAAGGTCGAAGATACCGGCAGGCACATGCTCGAACTCAGCGACGACCGTTTCCACAACAGTGCAGAGCGCGAAAAGGTAATCACCTGTTTGTCTGGTTTGTCTTTTTTCGGGATGCGTGGCCAGTCCGAACACATGTTCCTTTTCAAGGAAGGAAGATGCACAGTCGGTTTTGACAATCCGGTTTATCCCATTTACATGGACGGGGATGGAGTCGTTCACGGCGATGTTTATCTCAATGCCAAAGGCATGGTCTGCAGTAATGGAGACATGAGTTACCAGCGCCAGGAGTCTAATTTCCTTTGCACTTCCTCTCGCTTTTATAGTTATCTGAAGTCAACAGTCGGTAAGTATTGAATTTAAGTTATGAAGACAGTTAATAGTTTGTCAGGAGGAAAAACATCCTCTTACATCGCCGTGCATTATCCGGCAGATATCGAAGTCTTTGCCCTTTGTTGCATTGATTGTCACAATGCCGGGGCTACCATCGACAAGCGCATGAAGCAGATGGTCAATGACAGGTTGCAGAAGTATTGTTCTCATTATCCCGAATTTGTGGCCACTTCCGAAGATCCGAAAGTCCTCAAGGTTATTTTCGACCTCGAACAGCGTATAGGTCGTGAGATTATCTGGTTACGCGGTATGGGCTGGGAGGAAATGATACGCCGTAAGCGTGCTATTCCCAATCGGACCAAGCGCTTTTGTACAACAGTCTTGAAGATGCAGCCTATCTTTGAGTTTCTATATTCATACCACGAGCTGCCTGTTCGTATGAGGATAGGCTACCGTTACGACGAGCAGGAACGCGCTTTGCGTTTTACCGAGAATTTCAAGTTCGCTTATATGGCCGAGTGGCAGGAGCGGTCATGCCGCTGGATTAACCGCTGGCAGGATATTCGCTGGCGTGTGGGCGAGTTTCCTCTTATTGAAGACCGTATCACCCACTATGACATCAAGCGCTACTGGCAGGACAAGGGAATCGACTTTCCCGAAGATTCCAACTGTCTCAACTGCTTCTGGAAGGCTCCCGCACAGTTGCGCAAGAATTTCGATACATGTCCTCCCGTCATGTGGTGGTCAGCTATACAGGAGGATCTGCAAGGGAACACCTTTAAGGACAACATGAGTCTTTCCACCATATCCAGGCTGCCGCTTCAACTAGACTTCTTTTATGGTACAGGTTCAGGCTGTCAGGCCGGTTTCTGTACCGATTGACCATGTTTCTCCCATTAGACCTGTCGGCTGCTTGTCGGCAGGTTTTTTCCCGTTTATATTTTGTTGTCCCGGATATCCCTGTTATACTCGCTGTCGGTTAGTATCATCAATGCCAAAGCCCGGTTATTTTCCCTGCAAAGTTCGATTATCTCCTGTCGTCCTGCCAAGGAACACTTCGGTTTGCTGCTCCAAGATCTTCCTTTTCATCTTATGAAAAGAGTATTTTAGGCATCATCCTTGTCATGATTTGTCGTTAATCCATTGGGCAGAAAAAATCAACCTTTTGGCAAAGGATGTACAAAAGGGAAATAAATAATTAATGTTCAATTAAATCGGTTAATACAATGGCAATGGAAGAAATTTTACAGCAAGATTCAAGATTCAGATATATGTTACTTGGTCGTATGCAGTCTGATTGTGAGTTCTATCTTGGGTATGGCAATAGAAATACTTCACGCTTATGGGCAGGAAGTGAAGAAAGACAGATAGAATACATGAAACAGCTTTATAACAGTTTCGATGAAGGTGAGAAACCGCAATGGATTTCTATGGCTCAGATTGAGGAATATGCAAGACAGATGATGCCTTCTGCTGAATAAGTCTATATACAAGCCATAATCAAACACCGCAGGCATTGAGTTTAGCTTGATGCCTTGCGGTTAGATACCACTTCCCTCTTTTAGTCAGTATATCCACTTTATATTTCCATTCCCCCCCTTATAGATGTTGGAGCAACATCTATTGTCACATCGGTAGTAGTCATTCATTTCACTGCAAAGTTGTATTGATGCCAGCCATATCTTTACAAGGTTACCTTTCAGTTATGGCAGAAATCTTCCTTTTTCCCTGAAGAAAAAGAGTATTTCTTCCATAAACCTTGCAGATATTGGCATCAATATATGAGGCAGTAAAATTGAATTAGTTACTCCCGATTGAAAACAATAGAATTATTGTAGGGAAAAGTTGAATTTAAATATTATGATTATGGCTGACAAAATTATTAATGTACGTGGTTACAAATTCGAGTTGTTACGGTGGAATGAAAAGTGGGTATTTCCGTTTGTTACTTACTATCAGTCTGGTTTGGGTAGTCCGGTATGTATTGTTCTTTTTTCATGGAATCAGGAAGAGGATATATTCGAGCAGGAAACTACCGTTACAGTCAATCTCCCGCATTATGAGAGAGGAGCAGGATGCCAGTTTGTTGACACCAACAATAATGGTTCATCTATGACAGACTGGCTTGTAAACAACGGTTTTGGATTCCCGACTCATCGCTATGCGGAATCAGGCTTTTGCCGTTTCCCCGAATTCTACTTCATGAGTGGTGAAAAATTTCTCATATATAAGAATTTTTGTGATGCACATCCGGAAATTGCCGAAATATTGTTTGTCTGATATATCCGATAGTGCCTTTCCAGTCCCGGTTATGGGACTGGAACCCTTTATCAGATTCTCATCCCTTTTATATTTTTCTACCCTATTATATGTGCAATACTGCATAATCAGGTCAAACAGTATAACTGGCTGACTTCAGTAGTCTTGAAATCTCTTTTATCAATATATTTACTCTACCCATTATAGCTGTTGTTCCAACATCTATTGTTGTATCGGCAGTAGCCATTCATTTCACTGCAAAGTTGTATTGATGCCAGCCATATCTTTACAAGGTTACCTTTCAGTTATGGCAGAAATCTTCCTTTTCCCCTGAAGAAAAAGAGTATTTCAGCCATAAACCTTGCAGATATAGGCATCAATATATGAGGCAGTAAAATTGAATTAATTACTCCCGATTGAAAACAATAGAATTATTGTAGGGAATAGTAAAACTTAAATATTATGGTTATGGCTAAAAAAGTTATTAAAGTAGGTGATTGCAAATTCATTTTATTGAAGTGGCGTGATAAGTGGGTGTTTCCTCTTATTTCTTACTATTTGTCAGGTAAAGATAGTCCTATTTACTTTGCACTTTTTTCTTGGAATCTGAAAGAAGGAAAATTTGTAAAGGAAACCACTGTTACTATTAATTTCCCTAAGAAGCCGCGTGGCTTTTGTTGCCAGTTTGTTGACACCAAAAATAATGGTTCCTCTATTATTGATTGGCTTGTCGAAAATGGCTTTGGCTTGGAGACGAATCGTTCTGTAACATCAGGTTCCACCTCTTATCCAGAATTCTATTTTGTAGGTGGCATAAATTTTCATAAGTACAAGAGGTTTTGTGATGAACATCCGGAAATTAATAAATTCCTGCGCATTTGATTTACCTGTCTGTTTTCCGGTCCCGATAACGGGACTGGAACTTTTATCAGATCTCCTTCCCTTTTATATTTCTCTTCCCTGTTATATTACATCCACCTTACCCTTTTATAATAGCAGCAAGTTCTATTTTGTTATTCGGGGAGTGTTATTCATTTTTATCTGCAAAGTTCCATTTACGTCATTTGTACCATGCAAAGGTTACCATTCTGTTTGTTGCGGAAATCTTCCTTTTCACTTTGCGAAAAGCGTATTTCCGAACAAAACCTTGCAGGTAAATGCCTTTAATGCTTCGGGCAGTAAAAATTGAATTTAAACTCCCGAATAATGCAAGTCAGAACAGTAGGGAGAAAAAGTTTTTATAGTTCATGTTTCTAACAAATTATTTATGATTATGCAAAAGTATTATTTAGTTGGCTGGCCTGAAATTCAGGATTTTATGGAGCATCCAAGATGGGATGAATGTGTTTTCTGTGAGGAGATAGAAGGACATCCGTGCGGAGACAGCACTTATGCGGTTCCGGTAGATTTATACGAGGAGGTTTATTCTCAGTCACCCTTTAATGAGTAGTTACTATGGCACGTACTGTTATTGATTTTCAGCATGTTCCAAGCTGGGCTTTATATTCTCTTGAATATGGTTCGGAAGGAGATTCCGGCTTGACAGAAGAGGACATCAAACAGATTGACGATTTTGTCAAAGATAATTTCCCTAATGGGTATTGTATGTCTGTAGATTGGGACAGTCATACCGAGTTCGACACTTGTCCGGCATTTGGCAAGCCTTGTTCAACCTATACTGTACATTTTGTAGTGGATTGATTGCTTATTGAATTTTAGTTTTTATCAAATGTTTTAGCTTATGTTTTTTGAAAATGAGAATCAAGACTTTGAGTCTTTCCCAGAGTATGGCAAACAGTGTACTCTAATTCATCCCTGGCGTGGATATAGTAGTGCGACAATAGTCCGTTTGAGCGAGCATGGTTTTGTTGTTCAGGTCAGTAGTGGAGCCGAGATAGATGTTTATCCCGATGAGATAGAGATTGACTGATACACAATGGTTTGTCACTTCTCTTACAGTTGTTTAATTTTAAGCAGGCAGATATTTTTCTGCCTGTTATGACTATTCAATCATATTGGTATGGAATTTAATATTGCTACTTCACTTTTTACGGTTATTTCAGGCGATAATGCCAGTGAAAGATCCTTATTCCTTAAAAACGAGTTTGATAAGCTCAATAATGTTCATCAAGGCGTAGTTCCCGTTTATATCACACCTGTCTCATTGTTACAAGACGGGCAGATGTCATCTGCACCGACCTCTTCATCACCAATTTTACTTCACGAAGTTATTTCTCATTTACAACAGCTGTTGTCATCATCTGATAACAAATCGAATATGGAGACTGATTTTGGTGTTAAAGCCCTCACACATTTTCTTTCTATGTTGTCTTCTGGTACTATTCATTCCTCTGTAATTCTGTTTTGGGATTTGCCGGAGTCATTCCTTCACCCTTCATGGCAGGTTGCCGTTTCCAGATTGCTTGTGATGTGCGCTTCATCCGGTGTCAGAATCTGTTTGTCAACACAGAGTCCATACATGGTTCAGGCTATTCGTTTTTACTCGCAAAAACAGAATCTCAAGGTTTACTATATCCTTGCAGAACTCGACTCTTCCGGTGCCAGCCTTGTTAGTGATGTTACAGATGATTTGAATAGACTGTTTTATCTGCTTGCCGTACCGCTGAGCAGAATTATGAATATATATAAATGATTTTCGTCCAATACGTTATGGTAGAATGGTTTGTATGTTTGAAATGTTGCATTTATGGTTTTATTTTCATATCTTTGTACCGAGAATTAAAGAAGATGCATGATACATCTTCTGCTATTATTAACCCATTTACAACATTCAATACAAATGTAATTCTATCAGATTGTTTTTCTCAAGATACTTGGCATCATCTATGTTGATGCTTCCAGTCTTGTTAATGTCGGTTTTTTATCGGCAATTTATTTCTTGTGCCTTTTTCACACATGTTTAATATAAAACAACTGAATATGATAGAATTAGTAGGTAGCAGTTGCAAAGACTGCATTATATTTTCAGACAGCATTGATAGCAATGCCCTTTCCATTATATATGGTTTTATCAACCACCCGATGTTCGCAGATACCAGAATAAGGATTATGCCTGATGTTCACGAGGGCAAGGATATTGTTGTAGGTTTTACTGCACCTTTTTCCTCACATGTCAATCCTGATCATATTGGAGGTGACATTGGATGTACTGTCAGCACTTTCATTACAGATATACCGGCCAATCCGGAACATTATCCTGACATTGAAAAACGTATTCGCGAAACTGTAAAGTTCGGCCTTGGCTTTCAGGACAGGTTACTCTTCCCTATCAAGGAGTTCTACACTCATATCAGGCAGCGTCATTCCGAGGCTCGGAGAGTGTGGCCGGAATATGTATCAGATATAGATCTTGGAGAAAATGGATTCGCCAAGCTCCTCAAACGTGTCGATATGGACCCTTATGTGTTTTATCGTCAGATTGCGACAGTGGGTGGTGGCAATCATTTTGTCGAGATAGGTTTGTCCCCTGACGGATGCTATGCTGTGACCGTTCATTGTGGAAGCCGCAATTTCGGCCAAAAAGTTTGGAAGTACTGGCATACGATTGCATCCAATCCTTCACAAGTGAATACGACTGGATATCTCGAAGGCGATTGTATGCGTGGATATATTACAGATATGGTTATCGCACAGGCGTATGCCGAATACAATCATCTTCAGATACAGCGTTTGGTCATGCAGATTCTCACTGACCTCAATGGTAACAAGGGACATATCGTAGAGAGGATAATGACTACCCATAACTATATTGATTTTGAGCAGCGCATGATTCGCAAGGGTGCAGTCGCATCTATTCAGGGCAAACGCCTTGTCATTCCTTTCAATATGCGCGATGGACTTGCCGTTTGTACTGGTAAATCCAATCCTGAATGGAATTTCTCGGCTCCGCATGGTGCGGGCCGTCTGTTGTCACGTTCAGAGGCAAAGGCTCTTGTCGATATTGACGAGTACAGAACTGCTATGAATGGCATCTATACCACCTCTGTTACTCCAAGTACTCTTGACGAAAGCCCGATGGCATACAAGTCTCCACAAGAGATATTGTCATTGATTGGGGATACCGTTGATGTGGATTTCTTCATTCGACCAGTCATCAATCTTAAGGATAGACCGGAATAAAAGTTAAGCAGCCATTCAGTATAATAACCGGATGGTTGCTTTTTTCTTGTAGTGTATTTCCTTTTATATGGTTAAGTTATGCTTTAATTATGTACTGCTTCCCTTCTGTGACTAAGAATATTAAATACCTGGTACAACAACTGAGGCGAAATATCATTTCCCGTTGCAGCGCAGATGATGTTCGTAGTCAGCCGGAGTTGGAGGCGGCACTTGCTTACCTCCGAAAAAGGTCTTGAATATCAGCAATGGCCATAGAACAGGAATGAGCCACATCCATGCGTCACTCTTACCTCTGCTCTTCTTGTTTTTATGTACTGTTTTCCTTGCCTTTTCTACTTTCTCTGCTTTATAGTCGGTTGCGTTACCTTTTTTATCAGGCAAAGCGCTGTTCAGAACAACCAATAGTCCGATAACTATTATGCCGCCCCAGAAATTGTCATCTACCAGTAGCAGATATGCGGCCCAAAGTCCGCCGAGGATGTTTATTACATTTTTCAGCAATGCCAGCAGGAATATACCTGCAGCAAGCATTATCAGTATTCCTATTGCCGCTTCCATGTTTGTAACTATTTTATATTCAACTTGTTTCAGCAAAACTCTTCAACTATTCCTTTATGGCATCAATCTTTACGTTGAACTCCTTTATTGCCTTTTCGATATTCTTATTCTGTTCTTCCTTCAGGTTTGCGAGTATCTCATTGACCTCTTCCCTGATGTTTTCAGCCCTCTTGTCAATCAGTTCCTTTCGGGGAGATTTCATTTCTTCTGCAAGACAGTCCAGTATGGACACCTGTTCGTTGAACAGTCTGTCCAGACTTATATACTGTTTGTAGAATGTTAATGCTCTTAGCAGGAAGTCGGTTTTCACACCTCCTGTTTCAAGGCGGGTTATGTAGGGTTGGCCAACGCCGAGGGCTTCAGCAATGTCTTTCTGGTTGAGCCCGATTTTTTCCCTTACGGCCCTCATGCGCCTGCCCAGAGTTTTACTGTCCATTTTATGTCGTTATTTTCCGTTTTCTATATTGAACACTTCCGAGATCAGCTCCTTGATATCCCGGTCAACCTGTATGAAGTTGGCATACAGTATGCGTTCTCTTGCTTCTTTAGATGCAAAGGTATAGAATTTAGGCAAAGGAACATACTCCTCCTCTTCTTTTTTTATTGCGTCCATATCAAAATTCGTCTTGCAGAAGAACTTTGAGGTCTGGAACTCTTCTGCTTCCTGTATGTTCATGCTACCACCCCTTCCGGTCTTGGTTTTCACGAAGTCTCTTGCCACCTGCCCGCATATCCAACCCGTTGACATATCCGAAATTTTTGATGCCGGAACCAGGTTGTCAAGATTTTCATTCAGGTTAATCGAGGTTTTGTCCCTGTCGATTGTCACTCCCTTTTTTATCTGCACTACCTTCCCGAAGATATCATTCGACAGCCATTCCAGTGTTTCCTTGCTTCTTGCAGAACCGGCTACGACATTACCTACAGTCGTAATGATTTTCTGCATACCTACTTTTCCGTAGTCTGCTTCCAATTGCGGCAGTTCCTGGAATCCGAGAGTCACCGACACCTTATTGCTTCGTGCAGTACCGATTAATCGGTCTATTTTGTGAAAGTAGAGAGTCGGAAGCTCATCCACTATGATGCTTGTAGGCACGTTTTTCCCTTGTCCGGTATTCACACGTGTCACCAGTCTGTTAAGGATAAGTGCGTTCAATGCCCCGATGATGCTTTCCATCTCCGGGTCGTTGGCAATCAGCAGGTAAGACGGATTCTTCGGATCTGATACTTTAAGGTCAAAATCATCACCGTCCTTATGGAATATCCAGTACGATTCCTTGGTAGCGAGTCGCGACGTATATACACGCAGCGTACCTATCATACCTTCAAGCTGTTCATGTGCCTTGTTCTGGAATGCTGTTTTGAATGGTGCCAGCAGCGGGGCTACCTCGTTGTCTGTCTGCAGGACATCAAATATGGTCTGGTATCCTTCATTAAGGAATGAAAGGATATGGGGCATGTCCGAATATTTACCCAGCCAATATGCCGGTGTTACTTCATTGCCATTCTCATCAAGGGCTCTTCCCGTAGGTATATCCCTGCCGAGTTCCTTGCTCCATTTCGTTTCTATCTGAAGTTTCTTTCCGTTCTGGTCATAAGGTTCCTTTTTGTAGTTCACGAAGAAATAGATACATGCTGCAAGGAAGTTGACGGCTGATGTCTGGAAAAACTGGTCGCTTCCTCCACCGCCTTCCTTCTTTCCCTTTTGTAGGGATTCGAGCAGTGTCTCAGCGGTTTCCGATGCAGCTGCAAGATTGTCTATGTATTTCTTCTGTATAGGATTTACCCTCCTGCTATATTCTACATCGACGAAGTTTATCACATTGAATTTACACCCTTTGGGCAGTTTCCCGTTTTTCTTGTTCTTCAGATAGTGATAGTACAGTTTTGTTGCCAGTGTAGGAAATTTATAGTCATATACTACCATAGCAAATCCTTTGGCACTATGCTGACGGATAAAAGGCTCAATTATGGAGAAAGTCTTACCGGAACCAGGTGTTCCGACTACCCATGTGCCTCTGAAAGGGTTGGATATGTTCACCCACCCCTTTCTGAATTTCCCTTTATAATAATAACGCATTGGAATGTTTACCGAATACGGCGTTTCCTGTAGCGTGTCGCATTGGTCGAACGATTCATTCTCCAGGTTGAACCGGTCTTTCATCAGCCCTTCCTTGAGGAATTTTGATATGTTGTCCAGTGCAACCTGTACCAGTATCGTACCAATCAAGGATGCCACCATGTACAGTATTATTGTATATCCGAGACCGTACAGGCGGAAGTCTGTTTCTTTCCCGAACAGCCATACGGACAGTATGGTTAGTCCGATACCGCTTATAAGAGGGTAAAGCACTTGCCTGCGAGCATCAAATTCAAGATGTTTCTTGTTCCTTGTTCCGATACATGTAATACATATCAGTACAAAGGTCGCAATTTTACTATAGACAAGATTGCCGTCCTGGTATATTATCCATCTTTTTATTCGTCCGTGTATGTCACACACCACACCGCCAAAATGGTCAAGCATTGCCGGGTCAATGGCATATTCAAAGAATTCCAGCAGCAATGATACATATATGGCGCATCTGAATATCTTGTAGAGTCCTTGCAGTTCCTTACTTTCTTCCATCGCAGTTTCTTACTTCTATTATGGTTCTTGTTGGATAAACTCTGTTTTTCAATGTCTCGTTCAACTGGCCGTTAGCCATCGAATAGCACCAGGCATATTCGGTTGCCTTTTCCTTTACCTCAGTCGATGTCCAGTACCAGCAGTCAGGATTGTCAGTCCCTACAAAGTCCCCGTTGCATCTCTCCATCATCAGATTCACAGTTTCCCTGTTCTTTATCAGGATATCCATCTGTTTTGCCGAAGGTATGAAGACTCCCTTGTTGCCTGAGTTTTCGGTTACATAGCTTCCCAAAGGCGAACCTATTCCGTCACTGGTCTGCTTTTCCCTGATTTTAAATGTATTCATGCTCCCGTCCAGTGCTTCCATGTCACACGATGTTTCCTGTTCCACTCCGAGAGTGTCACACAGGGCCAGTGCCGGGGTTTCTTCCAGTGTTACTGCATACCCTTGTACACCATTGCTTTCTATGTCGTGGTTCACGTAGAATACTACACCGATTACTCCGTTCCTCACAGCTTCTGCACTGTCAAAGGGCATCACGGTTCCGTTACCGTACATCACATCACCTACCTTCAGACCTTTGTCAGGCAGTTCTATATGTGCGTCACATCCTGCAATCATGAGCAGAGCAGCGCACATGCTTGCTATTGTTTGTAATGTTTTCATCCGATTGGTAATTTTATGCCGATTGCAATTCCGGTCCGGAACAGGTCACGGCAGTTTATCATTAAGTCTGTTTTCGCTTGCCAGTATATTATCAGACCGCTTTTCAGCCTGTAGTTATGTTCATACCCGGCATGTACGCCCCCGATCATTTCATTTCTGTCAGACCCGGCAGACAGTCCCAGCCTGAGACGGCCAACTGTGTTCCTCCGTCTTAATACACAAGGTTTGTATGCGGCGCCGAGAGCCCATGTGTTATAGCTTCTCCAGAATGTTTCAGGACATACGTGCCCGCAATTCCCGCACTCTTCCCATTTCAGATAGTAGTTTCCGAAGAACTCCCATGCTTTATGGTTTCGTGTCTCCCATTCCATGCCTGCCGTTATCTCCATTCCCCTTTCATACATTATACCCGGGGCTATTCCGAAATATTTATCACCGTCTGCGGCATGAGCTTTACCACCGATTATAGCGGTCAGAAGCAAGGCTACTATTGTTTTTCTCATGTGTCACCTCCTTTTTACTCTATTTCCAGCAGCCGGTCGTCAAAACTGTCTGCACTCAGTACATCCTCATAGTCTATCTCCAGTTTCATCGTTCTGCCCGATATCTGGTCTTCAGACATTTCGATAGTCAGCACCTTTTCATCAGGAAAGGTCAGTTTCTTCACAGCGATCACATTTCTGTACCCTTTGCTGAACGAGGTGGCTTTTTCAAGCATCATTTCCGGTTTCAGCTCTATGCTTTGCGAGTTCGTGGCCTTGGTTATTTTCTTGTCTGTCAGCTTCAGACGTATTTCGTCAATGTCAAACCTGATATTTGTACGGTTGCTTACCGAGAAATCTATGAAGAAATAGTCTCCGCAGGTATAGATATTGTTCAGTCGCATCCTCATACCATGCCCTTTGCAGCTTACGTCTCGGAATCTGGCCGGTGAGTTCCATATTCTCCGGGCATGTCTGTACATCTCCTCTTGCGACATTGTTACAGACGGATGTGCGTATGCAGTCCTTTCCACAGGCAGAATTTCTTTGTCTGTTACCGCTTCCGACATCTTTGACGTATATACAAGGCCGTATTGTGTCCTGTATCGTTCTGTTACAATGGTCACGATAGCCAGTATATCCCCGTCTTTCGATGCTTCTTTTGGCTTTAGCCTGACAGTGTTCTCTATGGGCTGGTCACCGGCAATCTTGTCTGTTGACAGGTCAACCAGTTTAACCGGTTCGCTTGCAGTCACTATTGTTGTCACATTCTCGTTTACGGTCAGCCACTCCATTTCCACAGGTGTTGTCTGTGCCGACATTTCGCTTGCAGCTACGATTAACATAGCTGCCATACATATCTTATTCAGTTTCATATCTTATTTGTTTTTCTGTCATTTGTTTTTCTCTCTTCCATTTATCAGATAGACGAACGTACCGTATTTCAGTTTTGCCTTGTTTTTTCTTACAGCCTTCGACAGGGCATTGGTCGTTTTCTGGTAAGCATTGTTCAGCGCTTGCACGCCCCACTGTTCAAGCATGTTGCCTGTTCCGGTTCCGCTCATGCTCATACTTCCTCCCACAGCGCTTCCGGCTACATCTTTGGCCGTTTCCCTGAACTGGCTTTCAGGTACATACAGTCCTTCGAGTCCATCAGTGTCATATAGTGAAAGACTTACTTTCACGATTTCATCTTCTATCAGGATACTCTCCACCTGTCCCTTTACACGCTGCGAGCCGAAGCCGGACATCGTTGCATACAAGTACGAACCTTTGGACAACGTATGGTTGTCTATCTCTACATCGTCAAGCAGTCTCAGACGCACACGCGAGCCTTCTACAGCCGTAATATTCTCGTCTATAATGGCTTTCACCAGGTTATTCTGTTCCACGCCGTCCGAAATAGTGTAGAAGTAGCTGGATGAAGGCCGCTGTTTCTTAACGACAACTTTTGATTCAGAGTTTTCGTCATTGGCAGTCACCGCACCCTCCACTATTTTCTTTTCGCTCATTTCCTTGTTCCTGATGCTTACCTGTGCCTGCTCCGTTGCGCTGCTGTCTGGTTTTTGCACTACGGATGTCTCTCCTCTTTTCCTTGCTTCAGCCAGTGCTTTCTGCAGTTCTTCCAGAGCCTTGTTCTGCCTTTTCTCAGCCTGGGCGAGACGTTCTTCTTCTGTCGGGATTGTTGTCGTACCGCTGCTCATTGCACGCCCCTTGTCGGCAGAGTTCTTGATACGTTCCTGCATATCCTTCATCCGCTCCAGTTCCCTGGCTCTTTTGTCGGCATCAGCTTCAAGCATGGCGAGATCTTCTTCCGAGTATTTGGAGTCATATTTTTCTTTCTTTTTCTCTTCATCCCCTTCAATATTCTCTACCGCACTGTAATCCTGAATCTTACCGAACGACTCAAGCATGTTGTCGTATCTCTTGCCGATACCGTCATCCTTTATCTGTGCCTTTGGCAAGTTGGCATTCAGGTATTCCGTTGTTTCAAGATTGCTTGGCTTTTCAGCCAGTTTGGTGTCAAACATATCAAGGATGAAGTAGGCCGTAGCCATAACCGGTATATACACTATCAGAGGCAACACATATTTCGGATGCTTCCAGTTAATCTGTTTCAGTTTATCCAGTTTCATCACTTCTCATTTTTTAATTGTTCAAGTTTTATCAATTCTTCAATCATGAATCTGACTTTTATGGAGTCCTCGGCAGTCATCTTGTCTCCTTTCTCCGTTAGCGACTTTATATTCTCTTTCAGGGTCTTCTCATATTGCTCCACCATTCCTGTGTCTTTCTTTGCTCTCTTTATCCTGTTCAGAGCTGCGTCCTGCCTTTGTACGGCAGTCTCTTTCGCCGGTTGCTGTTTGTATGTCTTTACCATACAGGTTATGTTATACCCCAGACACATGGTCACTATTCCGAAGACTGTACACAGGAACAGTCGTGGATATTTCAGTGCCCATTTCTGTATTCCTGCTGCCATTTTATCTACACGGAGTATCCTTGCGGCTTTCTTTCCCGCTTCTACTTCCTTTTCCCTTCGTTCTTTGTATTTCGGATCATCCTTGTCAGGCATTTCCTCACCGAAAAACATCTTTTTCCATCCCATAATTCTTTCGTTTATAGCCGTTTGGACGGCTTTTGTTAATGTTTATGTTTATTGTCAATAGCTGTTTTTTGTCCTTTGTTCGATGTCCTTGTTCAGCAGCGTCCTCCAGTTGACAATCATCATTCCGTGAGGATTATTGTCCGTTCTTGGTACTCTTTTCAGCTGACCGGCTGTTACCAGTTGTCTCATCAGGATCGAAGTCCTTCTCTCTATTCGCTGCCTGCCGTAGTACGTGAACTCCATTTTGTCCATATCAAGCTTGATACTGTCGCAGAATATGGAGAATACCGCGCTCGTACCCATGATGTTGTTGTAGAATCCTTTTTCCTTGAGGGTATTGTATTGTGCCAGTCCTGTTTCATCGACCAGATACATGGCCTTTTCCATTGTGTATTTTATGTATTTGTCGTCCGGTGCGAGCGTAAAGAAGTAATGATGAAACATCTCAATGTGCGAACGGGCTTCCACATCTCTTGTCTCTTCCATCGATGTTCTCCTTACCAGTACAGGAACATTACCGTCAAGTACATAAATCTTTTTATGTGAGTCCATTACCATATTCGTGGCTGTAACCATCGAACTGATGCTTATTATTATGCATCCGGCTATACAGCACAGCGAAATGATTGTCACCATTTTGATTTTGTTTTCCAGATTTTTGATTATCATATTTTGATATTTTAGGTGTCTATAATTCTGATAATATAAAAATATAGTATTACATTAATCTGATATTTCGTTGTTACTATCTCAGCATCCCGCCAGAGACAGAGGTCACCGCTCCGTGAGCTGCCACTTTTGCCTGTTGCGCTACACCCTCGCCGAAGTTTCGGGTAGAAAATGCGGTGTCGCCTTCCGGAATCATCCAGGCAGCAAGGTCAGGAACGAGATTCAGACACTTCAGCGCTACGATTGAGGCGGCCATCAGATATCCGGCAGAGAAAAAGCTGTTCTGCAGGTATGATGCCATAGTGGATTCCGATTGTGTTATGGCAGCCAGATTTTCATACTGTATGGTCAGTACGATATCAAACAGCAGGAGGACATAAAATCCTACGAAGTAAAGCATCGCTCCATAGAAGTGTACGGTCAGATATCGGGTTATCCATTTTGCCCACGAGCTTTCCCATTTTGGCAACATCGAGAAAGCCCACTGGATTGGTCCGAAGATTGTCAGCATACCCAGCAATATCTGCTGGCAGTATATCGTAGCCCACCAGCCTATTCTGAATACAATCAGTGCGATGACCATTACAATCTTGTCAATGCACACAGTCACTCCTCCCACAAGTGAAGTGAACCACAGTTGCGAAGCGTCCTGCTCCATTTGTGTCACACTTTCCACACCGGTCTGTTCTACTGCGGCTTCGACAAGCGTACTCTCGGTCGTACCGCTGTGTGCCACATCTGCCTGTGCCTGCAGTCTGTTGTACATGGTGTCACGGACAAATATCAGTTCCTGGATTTTCTCGAACCTGTCCGAAATCTGTGTCGCTTCTGCCTCATACAGGTCGTGAGTATAGGAACCGATACAGTTTGGGATGTAGGACAAGAAGTCGAGTACGCACCAGTCACCGCCACGGGTCATTCCCGTGTCGGCAGGAGGATACCACCAGCACATGATTATCGAAATAGCCAGAGGTCTGAACAGTTTCATCACATCAAGCGGCTCGTTCTTCACCATCATTTTATATGCCATGCCTCCGGCTACAATCAGAGAGAAGAGTGCGGCAAGTGCCATGCTCATCTGCAATATCCACCAGAATGGGCCCTGCGAACCGGTAAAGGTTGCGTCACACAGGAATTCGTTGGTTTGAAAGATTACGTCATCGATTTCCTCTTCGAGGATACCGATACCAAGGTCGGATAGTATATCAGCCATATCGTTATTCTGTTATTGGTTTGTCTATTACTGTCATTCCTGCGCCTTTCCATCTTGACATGGCTGCTCTTATGATTCCTGCCTTGTCAGTAGGCGGCTTTTCGTATGCCTGTGCAAGCATTTGTTCTACCTTGCCTTTGTTGAACAGACGGACAAGGTAATACACCAGCATTTCATCCTTTTTCCGCACGTCTTCATATATTCTCAGATATTCGCGTTTACGTTGGGCATTGGGCTGATATGCCTGCTGTGTTATCTTTATCGCACTCGAATACATGTTGTAGTATTGCATCCAGTACTGGTACTCCTCTTCCGTCCCTCCTTGTGTACGGATCATCTCAACATGCTTCAGGTATTCGTTCAGCTTTTTCGTCAGCTTTCCTCCTTCAGCCTGCCATGCCAGATCGAGTGCCCCACCCGAACGGTCAGCCACATTCAGTGCTTCTATGGCTGCTCGCTTTACCAATGCCGAGTCTATCTTCTCCGCTTCATCTTTCTGGTTATACAGGTTTATGCCGGCAGTGGTACGATACAGTGTCTTGTTCTTGGAGGCCGCATTCTTGCTGTATCTGCTGTGAAACAGGTTATAGTAGAACGGGGGTGTCAGTATTCCGTTCCCGGATTCCATCACCGTTATCTGGTTCATTTTGGCATCATCATGCTCATAGGTAACTCTTACTCCCTGAGCATACATCCGCATCATGCCTGCCAGCAGCATGACCGTCATCATCATTCTTTTTCCCATCATCAGTTTACTTTTATTTTATGGCCGGATGCTCTCCAGCGCTCAAATGCACCTTCAACCATCTCTTCGATTGTCTTTGTCCTGTATATTTTCGATTTCCAGTAGCCGGTTCGAACCTGTATGTAGTTCCATGTACTCAGATACGCACTGTTTACCATCTCCCTTATGCGGTCGAGCGAAGTGTTTATTCTTTCCATTACCGTCATCAGGTCCGATGTCGAACAGGCTGCCGCACCGGTCGCATACAGTATCAGGTCATAGACCGACTTGTACAGATCGTCACATTCGGCACTAATTTTTTTTATTGCCTCGTAGTTTATTGTCAGCAACCGTGTGTCTGCAAGTTCGGGTTTTCCTCTCTTCAGTACGAGTTCATTGTATCGGTCAAGCATATCACCATATCCGGACAGTCTTTCCGATACTTTGTCGTATGTTGAGTAGATGTTCAGTCCGAGCCTGAGCGACTGGTACATTATATCTATTATGTCAAAGGCCCTGGTGTATCTGTCAAGCTCGAAGTTCAGGTCTTTGTAGCCTTCCGTCTTTTCCTGGCTGTATTCATGCAGCAGCTGGTTCCCGTATTCCAGGGTGGCGCGTGTCATCAGCAGTGAGCGGACGCTCTTGTGGTCACTTATGTATGCCTCTATTGACGTGTAGTCAAATGCAAACTGGGCCTTCATCTCTTTTGGAAACGAAAGCATTATTGTCAGCAGCATGACTGCAATCAGGTTGGCCGACCGTTTATCCTTGTTCATCCTCATCATCATATTTGCCGTTATATCCGTTTGAGTGCATTTCTTCCGCAGCGTTATGCAGCCAGCGTTTTCTGCATTTTTCCGCTATGGTCTGTTTCTTCCCTTTATCCGTATTGATATACGGAGCAATGTCTTTCAATACATCAATGATGCTCAGCTTGTAATGCATCATCTTCTTCAGTGAGACCAGGTCTGCATATATGTTCATCAGCCTTGTCTCTATCTGTCGGGCTATGGCCAGTCGGTCCGAGGCCCACAATAGGTGATACGTGTCATCCGTATTGTCTTCTTCTATGGGTTCGGACTTAATGTATTCGGTTGTGAATCTGCACGAAGGAAATTCATTGGCGAGTTCCGACAGTTTTGCGTCCACAATCGCCTTTTTATCCCTTTCGTTCATGTCAGGATCAAGTTCTATGTTAGCGACTACCTGACTGTCCGAGTACGATGCCCCAAGCCCCCATGTTATTTTCAGTATGGCACGGTGTATCTTTATTCCGAGGAAATATTTCGGCTTCTTTGCTATAGAGAGTGTAGCCTTGAAGGTTATGGTACCGTTGATATTGGGGGTTGTGGCATATCTGTAATATGTATATCCGCTCCACCATCCGTCACCCTGCCACGTCAGCTTGTAGGACTGTCTCAGTTCCTCCATTATAGCCGGAATTCTGTAATGGTCATCCGTATTTTCCTCATTGTCGCTTTCTGCTTCCGATATGGCAGCCTCTATCTCTGCCAAATCGGTATTCAGACTGTTTATTTCATTTCGCTTGTCCGCTATGGCGTTGTTGTTTGCTTCCATCTGTTCCCGGTAGGCTGGGATATCCTCTTCCGCAGCCGAAGCTATCAGTCCTGCAAGCCTTCTGTTGTCTTCTTCCAGTGCCGCAATCTCATTTTCCAGAACCTTTATTTTATTCCTGTACTCATTTGCGGCATTCTCCAGTTCCGACGTGTCAAGCAGGTCATCCTCATCCAGCGAAGTTACCATGGCACATTCTTTTGAGTGTGCGTTCAGCGAACTTCCGCACTTGCGGCATTTGTACTGCGTGGCACCTTCTCCCAGATTTACATCGTCCGTACAGGTCATCGTGATTATCACACTTTCACAACCCTTCAGCTTTACTTCATCCGCAACCTCATAGTAGCTTTTAGGACCGCTCCTCAGCTGATATACTTTCCCGTCCTCGTTCTCGTTGAACTCGTTAAGCATATCCTGCATCTTCATCTTGAACGTATTCAGATCCATAGTATATGAATCAAAATTTTCTTCATACACCACTTCACTCCTGCTCCACGATCTGGTAACAGTTATCTTATAAGCATATGCTTTTTTTGTCTGTTTGTCTCCTTTCGATATCTTGTATGCCTGCAGGTACTTGCTCATTCTGTATGTGTTGCCGTCATTACGCGAGTTCAGTTCATCTATCTTGCTTCTCGACCATCCGGCATATCTCTCCGAGTTCGACAGTACGGTTTCCAGTTGGGCCGAATTGGGGTAGAACCCCGGATCTGAAGTCTCGAATCTGACCCATTGGCCCCCGTTCAGGATACTGTTGTCATCCGTCGGGGGTGTGTACTCGGCTACAGTCTCGCTACCCCGGTCAGTCCATTCTATATACCATCTCTGGGTATAATACATATTGGCAGCTTCATTCACATAGTCGTCAATCCATCCGGTCAGATTATACGATGACAGACTGAACAGGTCGGCAGCTGTAGGGTCTTCACCGAGATAATTACGGAAGAGTCCTTCAATCTTGCCGTCACATTCTCCATAAATGTCATATACGTTTTTAGCCATCTGAGCCGCAGCAAGAGCCTTTTGCCCGAAAGTTCCGTCAAAGCTCGACTTGTCTGTGATGTCGGTCACCAGATTACCCAGACCTGCCGATGCCAGTTGAGTACCGAGATTATACAGCGTTCCGATATCACTTTTCAGGTTGTCCAGTGTCATGTTGGATGTCACACTGCCGAAATCGTCCATCAGGGTATTCCAGTCCACACCGCCGAACTCGGTCACTCTCATGAAGCTGTGCAGGGCAGGTGTTATCTCCAGAAACTGAACATCCGAGAAGGTAAGTGAACTGTTTGTCACTACCGTCTCGAATTGCTTGCAGAGCGATTTTACTTCCGAGCATATTTTTATCAGATATGAGCCCCAGTACAGAGACTTGTGCGGATATTTTACCAGATCACCGGCTACATCCCACATCATGGGTATCAGCTTTGCCGTTACAAGTCCGTACACCCTCCTGTAGTAATAGTTCTCCGTGTAGCTGTCCCATATCCCGAGATCTGTAAGCGATTTTCTCTCCAGGAATTTTGATGTGAATATTCCTGCTGCTGCCACTTCCGCTACACCGTACTTTGCAAGTATGTCTTTTACCTGCTCGTCATAGTATCCTTCAGCCACGGCAGCTGCAGCATATTCGGCAGACATAGCTGCAACAGTCTTGGTGTCATAGTTTACCTTCATGTATGTCTGTGCCATACATGCATATACCGAAAGATAAACGGCCGTTAATAATGTCAGGATTATTCTTTTCATCATTTCGCTTGTTTGTCTGTTATGTTATTCTTAATTCCCAAGGTTCAAGACATGTCCTGTCTTGTGTACCAGACGTGCAAACTCCAGAGAGTTGTCCACCCCGGACAGATTCCAGTCACGGCAATATGCGGTCAGCGCATCGTGGATATTGCATTGCAGTTCCTTTTTATACAGCTTCAAAGCCTCTTTTTCTGCACGTTCGGTCGTATAGGTCATATAGCATTCTCTCGGTTCTTCAACCCCGAACACATCACCCACTGTTCCTCTGCGTATATACACTTCCCGGAAGTATGGACGTCCTTCCTTGTTCTCCAGTCGGTTGATTGTAAATATTTTCTTCACCTCGATATCCGTCAGACCGAGTATGGCCTTAATCTCGTCATATCTTTCCTTGAACTTGGACTGGTCGAGCAGTATCACCACGTCCGAGTTATTGATTATGGCCTGCTTCACCACTGGCGAATCCACGATATCCTGTATCTCCTGTGTCACTACTCCCACGTTAGCCCAGTGCTTTCGTGCTGTCTTGAACAGGTATTGTATATATCCTGCCATCAGAGGCGATGCGATTGCTTTCCATGCTTCCTCTATTATCAGTGTCTTGCGCTTCTTCTTCAGGTACATTTTTTGCTGGAACACATCCATGATGATCAGCGTCACGAGCGGAAACAGTACCTCATGGTTCTTTATCGAGTCGATTTCAAATACTATGAATGTCTCGTCAAACAGACTGCTGTCAAGTTCCTCGTTCAGCGTCTTTTCATAGTCACCACCACGGTAAAAGTCCTGCATCATGAATCTGAAAGACTTGAAATCAAAGTCAACCGAGTTTTCCCAGCAGATGTCAGGGATGCGTTGCGTCGCATATTCGTAGAAGCTGTTGAACGATAGAGTATCCACTTTCAGCCTCTTTCTTCTTTCTTCCACAGAATCCATGCGGCCCAGTATGTTGTCCATTATCCATCTTTCCTTTTCAGCCTTGTATATTTCCTCGGCGCTGAGTTCAAGGTCTTCAATCTTCAGCCCTTTACCGCTTCTTAAGACCTGTGCCAGTTCCGGAGATACATTACCCTGCCTTCCAGCTTCAAGCACGTCTTCCGGCAGTTCATTCATTTTGTCTTTCCATTCATATATCTCACATATGCGTTGCTGGTGTCTGGTCTCATCTTCGTTCTCATCCAGTTTTTTCCGCATGTCAGCCTGGATGTTTGATATTATCTCTCTTCTTGTCTCTTTCGAGTACCCTTTGAAACCGTTGAAGTGTACGTCATAATATTCTCCTATCACCATGTTGATGATTCTCGCTTCCTGCTTCGTTGCTTCTCCCTGCGCACCTTTCCATATCAATAGAATCATGTTTTTCAGGAACTCCATTTTTTCCACATTCAGTTCTTCCCTTCCGATTTTGAACGGATTCATTGTAATCGGACGTTCATTGGTGTAGGATATGTATTTACCTCCCAGGTATTCACACAGTCCTTCATACGAGTTACCTGTATCGACCATTACGATATCTGTGTTCTGCTCATAGAGTTGCCGTACAACAGAGTTCATGTGGAATACATATGAGAGAGTATTTATAGTTGATTATCAGCGATATAAG